>Ga0208682_1000042_pt1 | contig 38911 bp, 84 predicted proteins | sample Colrivmeta156802_FD_187687 | JGI IMG/M metagenome (GOLD analysis project Ga0208682, IMG submission 187687) | Estuarine microbial communities from the Columbia River estuary - metaG 1568-02 (SPAdes) (version 2) | ecosystem: Environmental > Aquatic > Marine > Intertidal zone > Estuary | place...
TAAGGCTCAAGCAAAACCAATTGAAGATTTTGACGATCTTGGTTCGTTTGTTATGTTTGGTATGGTTAAGTCTATTAAACGTGGAAATGGCTGGGCAAGAGTAGAGCTTGTAGATGAGACTGGATCCGTTGGTCTTTTTCATACAGAGCAAACACAAATTGAAACAGGGCAGATGTATTTTATTTTGGTGGGAGACAACAGAATATCAAGATACATTAAGGTCTCAGAAATAAACCCAGAGTCAAATGATTTATTTGTAGACTACCTATATAGAAAGAAATATGACCTTGAAGAAGACGAGTATATTGTGGTAAACTTTACACCTTATACAACTAAGGCTGGCAAACAAATGAGCCACATAGTACTTTCAGATAAAGATAAAAACCTAACTAGGGCCATCGCATTCCCAGCAATGTATAAAATGACATTAGCAAAAATGCGTGAAGGAATGAAGTGCAAGGTTACGTTAGCTAAACTAGATGACGGAACATTAAATATAAAGGAGATAGCATGACAGAAGAAAACATCCAAGTTTCAACTGCAGAAGAGGTTTTTGGAGCATTAAGTGTACCAAAGATTTTAATTGCAGCCTTGCAAACATTAGGAACAATTGTAGTGCCAACGGATGCATTTTTAAGTGCAGCCACCGAAGACCAAGAACTAAAGGTTGATTACAATTCAGATGATCAGACATTTACATTTACACTAAAGGAACAAGATGGATCAGGGAATAACAACAACGAGCTCATTACAGACTTCGAGTAATAGTCAAGAGCTTGTTACGGATTATGGGCTAGATGTACTTGCTGCACTTCTACATGAAACAGCAATTGAAAAAGGTTTCTGGAGTAGTCCAAAAAACTTTGATGTATTTGGAAACAAGATCGCCCTCATTCATTCAGAAGTAACAGAAGTTTTAGAAGCAATAAGAAAAAATAAAGGCTCTGAGCAAATTGTAGAAGAAATGGTTGATATTTTAATTAGAACTCTTGATCTATATGCTTCAATGAGAAATGCTGGTTTTGTAGAACATAGCCTTGATGAAATTCTATTTAACAAAATGGAAAAAAATAAGGTTCGCCCAAAGCTTCACGGCAATTTATTTTAATGATATAATTGTATAAAAGAGAGAGAATAAATGACTATAGCGATTGATGAAATCCTAGCAGGATTAGATCCGAAAACAAGAGCAAGAGTAAAAGCAGCACAAGATGTAAAAGTAGAAAAGCAAAAGACACCCAGCATTGGATTAAACATGGCATTAAAGGGTGGGCTTGGATACGGAAGACAGGTTCTTGTTTGGGGAAATAAATCTGCAGGAAAGTCTTCATTCTGTTTACAGATGATTGCTCTTGCACAAAAAGAAGGAAAAACTTGTGCTTGGATTGATGCAGAGGCATCCTACGATCAATCTTGGGCAGAGATGCTTGGAGTAGATTCTTCTTCCCTTATCTATTCCCCAGCAAAAACTGTAAACGATATGGTTGATGTTGCTACAAAGCTAATGGATGCTGGAGTGGACATAATTGTTGTCGATTCGATATCAGCATTGCTGCCAGCTATTTATTTTGAAAAAGATGGAAATGAAATGAAAGATTTGCAAGACACTAAGCAAATCGGCGCTGAAGCAAAGGATATGACCCACGCAGTCAAAATGTTAAACTATGCAAACAAAAACACACTACTGGTACTCATCTCACAGCAAAGAAATCAATTTGGATCTATGCATGCCTCCCACATACCGACAGGAGGAATGGCAGTCAAGTTCTTTTCTTCCACCGTCATTAAGCTTTGGTCTTCTGAAGCTGAAGCTAATGCTATCAAAGCAGGCATTAAAGTTGGTGACAAAATTATTGAACAAAGAGTTGGCAGACCTGTCAATTGGATTATTGATTACAACAAGCTCGGCCCCCCTAACCTATCTGGACAATACGACTTCTACTACCAAGGAGAATCACTTGGAGTAGATTTAGTTGGCGAAACATTAGACGTGGCGGAAATGGTTGGAGCGGTAGAAAAAGGTGGAGCCTGGTACACAGTTGATGGACAACGTTTACAAGGACGTGCAAAAGCAGTCTCATACCTAAGAGAGAACCCAAAAGTAGTAGAAAAACTAATTGAGGAAATCAATGCCAAAAATTAATGAATTCTTTAATAAGAAAGAGCCTAAGCAAATCAATTCTACATTTGAAGAGCTTACTGGTATTAGGCCATGCTCAAGTTGTGAGTTAGATGTAGATGGTGGGTGGTGGGATCCCGAAAATTTAATTATGAAGTGGACATGTTCTAATGGGCATGAAACAACACATAGGGTTGGATAATGTCAGAGAGAGCAGAAGTAAAAAGAGATGGAGCTAAAGCCCAGAAGAATTCAGGAAGAGGCGACTATCAAAAGGGTGACGCACAATGGAAAAAGTTTCTTGTGGATTACAAAGAAGCAGGAAAATCTTTTACATTAAACAAAGATAACTGGGCTAAGATCTGTACGGATACTTTTAAAGTAAACAGAGACATGCACCCAGCACTAAAAATTATTATAGGAGCAGAGTCTAAAGTTAGACTAGGTATTATAGAGTGGTCAATTCTTGAAGAGTTGATCCAGTTTTATGAGGAGAATCATGATTAGAGAAGTATTCCTAACAACACTTACTGGCATGGGTGTGGGTGCAGTATTCAGCATATTTAAACTACCAGTACCAGCCCCACCAGTATTTGCTGGCCTAATGGGTATTTTTGGTTTGTGGATGGGCTACGGATTAGTTCAAAGGATGTTGTCATGACAATGTTTTTTATGGGATTGCTAGTTGGTCTTGTGGTTGGTTACGGCCTAGGATTATTTATAGACAAGTGGGACAAGAGGATTAAAAATGGCAGAGGATAGAAACACACTTCAGTTAATTAGTGATATAACAGAGTTTAATGATCTTCATGAGTACATGCAGGATGAGCATTTAGACAAGGCTTTATCAATTGTTGTAAAGCTTTTGATGAACCCAGATGTTCCATCTGCTAAAGCCCCCATGCTTATTATGGAGCTTCAAGCAATGTCTACTAAGTTTGCCGTAATGTCTTCTGTGTATTCAACTATTGCTAAAGATAAAGCGGGAACTGTAAATAATAATAAAAAGAACGTTTACTATTCAGTAAAGGAGTCCATAGACAAACTTGTAGATGCACTTAAGTATGTCGTTAGGTATAATTCATGAATTGGTTACAGGCTTTAATTATATTTGGTCCCGTTGTTTTTTTATTAGCGGCTTTTTGGAAGGATATTAAATAATGGGTAGAGACATAGTAAAAAATCTTAAGTTTAAAAAACATACAGGTAAATTTTTTGACCCTGAACTTTTTGCTCAGCTATTAGATGATGCATATAAAAATACAAAACGTGCAGATGGGTCTATGACAAAGAAATCATTTAGCCCTAGCTCACTAGGTTACGGTCATGGAAAGTGCCCTAGGTATTGGTATATGGCATTTTCGGGAGCAGTTTTTATTGATGACAACGATGCGGTTGCAGTTGCTAATATGGCACAGGGAACACAGGCTCACGAAAGACTACAGAAGCTTATTGCTACTATGCCAGAGTGGAGAGCGGAAGAAGAAGAGATTATTAATGAGTACCCTCCAATTCGTGGCTTCATAGACTTAATAATGGAGTATGACGGTGAGACTGTTATTGGAGAAATTAAAACGGCAAAGCAAGAAGTATGGGACACAAGACAGTCAGAGATGAAATCTTCAGCAAACCACATGCTTCAGCTACTTACATACATGAAGTTAAAGAATGCCAAAGAGGGTTTCTTTTTGTATGAAAACAAGAACACGCAAGAGATACTTATTATTCCAATCTCAATGAATGATAAGAATAAGAAAATTATTGAGGATGCATTCCTATGGATGCAAGAAGTATATGATAATTTTAAAAATGGAGATCTTCCAATGCGTCCAGCAGGTGCAACTAAATCAAAGATGCCCTGCACATACTGCCCAGTCAAGAAAGAATGCTATGATAAAACTGGCCCAATTGGAACTGTTCAAATAGAGTTATATGAGGCACCAGTTCTGTGATCTGTTCAAATAAAGAGTGTTTAAAAGAATTTGATGCCAAGACTCATAATCAAAAATACTGTACCGATGAATGTTGCAGAATTGCAACAAACAAAAGAATAATGGAAAAGTACTATGAAAAAAAGGCTATTAAAAATGGTGCTACCAGATTATGTAAATCTTGTAAATCTATGCTAAGTAGATACAATGATTCTAATATTTGTTCTAAATGTGTCAATGGCAAAAAAGATAAGACAAAAAATAGAATCAAAGAGATAATTGATGAAATTAGCTAGCTTAGTTAAAACTAAAGCATATCGTGTTTTAGGTATCGACGCTTCAACAAATTCAATTGCATTCTGTTTAATGGAAAACAATATACCATTAAAGTGGGGTAAAATTGATCTTGAGGGAATGAATATCTACGAAAAGATATACGATGCTAAGAAGAAGATGTCGACAATGCTTGATGAATTAAAGTCGGACTATATTGTTGTAGAAGGTGCCATACTTGTCAGATCACCCGATGCTGTGATAAAATTATCATATGTCTACGGGGTTGTTATTGCTGAGCTTATGTCTACTGGCGCTTCAGTCATTACTATATCCCCTAGTGCTTGGCAAGCTTATATTGGAAACAAAAATCCTACCAAAGAAGAAAAAGCAGCGATTAGATTTAAAAATCCAGGATACGCAGACTCTTGGTACAAAAACCAATTAAGGAATATGCGTAAACAAAGAACGGTAGACTACTTTAATAAAAAGTATAATCTAAGCATAACAGATTTTGATGTTGCAGATGCATTTGGCATTGCACACTATTCAAACGAGGAGCTAACAAAAAGATGAGCCCAGACTGGAACGAAAAAAGCAATCAAGAAGAATTTGTAATAGATCTTTTAGGTGGCAAAAAAAATGGACATTATGTTGAGCAAGGTGCATTTCATTCTAAGAATGGAAGCAATACGTACAGACTAGAAAATGAATTTGATTGGAAAGGCGTTTCCTTTGAGATTGTACCAGAGTTTCATGAGGAAGTTGTAGCAAATAGAAAAAACCCTTGTGTACTTGGTGATGCAACTAAATTTGATTATATTAAATATTTTGAAGAAAATAATTTTCCAGAGCAAATCGATTACTTGCAGGTAGATATTGATGGAGGATACACGGAAAAAGGATATCCTATTGGAAACCCATACCTTTCATTACATGGTCTAATTGCACTACCATTAAATAAATATAGATTTACTGTTATTACTTTTGAGCATGATGCAAATCTTGTTTTGAATAATGTAGCAATGCGTGATACACAAAGACAAATTTTAGATTCTCTTGGCTACGCCCTAGTTGTAAGAGATTATCATGAAGACTGGTGGGTTGATAGAAATGTAGTTAGCTACACAGACTACAAGCATCATTTTAGTTGGAATGCAATGTGAAGCTATACCAGAGCAGAGATTGGCTACACCGAAGGTATGTAGTACAAAAGAAAACGGTTACAGAAATAGGTAAAGAGTGCGGAGTCTCTGCTATGACTATACAGAGATATTTACAGGTATTTGGATTGTTGAGAAAAAAATGACAGGTTATCCTAATAAAAATGGCGGCTACCAAGCATGGACAGCTGATCTACAGTTAATAGCAACAGATGCTCCATCTGGCAATAGAATCATGAGCGAATGTTTAGAAATTGCAGAGATGCTTATTAAAAAGAATATATCATATGGAGACTCAGCGCTTAGCCCAATGAGGCTATTTGCACAGTCAGACTCAGTTGAGCAGCTAAAGGTTAGAATTGATGATAAGCTAAATAGAATCAAAAATTCTCAGGGGTTTGCTGGAGATAATGATATTGATGACCTTATAGGTTACTTAATCCTATTAAGGATAGCCATGTCTAAGGTTGCAATTTCAGTCAACTAGAAGTATAATAAACTATATGACTAATGAAATAGAACCAGCAGTTCATTTTGACCGCATGAATAAAGTGGTTGAAGAGTTGCTCAAAGGTAATTCCGCCACACAAATAGCAACTATTACGGGGTTTTCACGTAAAGATGTTCTAGAGTTTATTGATGAGTGGAAGGGTGTTGTGCACAATGATAGCAACATCCGTGATCGTGCCAGAGAAGCAATCTCTGGTGCTGATCAACACTACGCAATGCTTATTAAAGAAGCATGGAAGACTGTGGAAGACGCGGATACTCAAGGACAATTAAATGTAAAGGCGGGAGCATTAAAGCTCATAGCAGACATAGAGACCAAAAGAATAGCAATGCTTCAATCTGTTGGTGTTTTAGAAAATACACAGATAGCATCTCAAATTGCAGAGACAGAGCGTAAGCAAGAAGTTTTAGTTGGAATTTTAAAAGAAGTAACAGCAACTTGTCCTAAGTGCAAGATAGAAGTTGCAAAAAGGCTATCTCAAATTACTGGTATAGTCGAGTCAGTAATAATTGAGGAAGCTGATGTCGTTTGATTTCTCAGATTTAATTGACATACTAGATGGCGAAGAGTTTGAAGAAAAGCCAGTAGACCTACGCACATTTGTAAATCATCCAAACTTTTTAGGATTGCCTCCACTTTCTGAATACCAGTATACATTAATTGAAAAAAGCTCACAAATATATAAAGAGTCTACACTTAAAAAATTATTTGGAGATGAAGAAGGATCAATTAGATTTAAGCAAACTGCTAATGAAGTTGTAGCACAATTAGGAAAAGGTTCTGGAAAAGACTACTGCTCTACAATTGCAGTTGCATATATAGTATATTTACTATTATGCCTAAAAGATCCAGCGACTTATTATGGCAAACCTCCTGGAGACTCAATTGATATTATTAATATTGCGATTAACTCACAGCAGGCAAGCAATGTATTTTTTAAAGGCTTTAGAAGCCGCATAGACAAGTCCCCATGGTTTGTTGGAAAGTACTATGCAAAAGCATCTGAAATACAGTTTGACAAGGCAATAACAGTTCACTCTGGCCACTCTGAGAGAGAGGCATGGGAAGGATATAACGTTATTGTTGTAATCCTTGACGAAATCTCTGGCTTTGCAATTGAAAATACAACTGGCCACGACCAAGCAAAAACTGGCAGTGCGGTATATGATATGTACAGGGCATCAGTAGATTCTCGTTTCCCAGACTTTGGCAAAGTAATATTGCTATCCTTTCCTAGATTTAAAAATGATTATATTCAGCAAAGATATGATGCAGTGATAGGTGAAAAAGAAACGGTAATTAGAGAACACAAATTTAAGATGTACGAGGAAATACCAGATGGAACAGAGGGAAATGAATTTGAAATACAATGGGAGGAAGACCATATCATATCTTATAAGATACCTAAAGTATATGCTATTAAACGTCCGACTTGGGAGATCAACCCAGTTAGAAAAATTGACGACTTTAAAACAGCATTCTATACAAACCCCACCGATGCCCTATCCAGATTCGCCTGTATGCCACCTGATGCGGTTGATGCATTTTTCAAATCAAGAGAAAAAGTAGAAAAGGCATTTAATGTAGGCTCAATTGCAGTTGATACTTTTGGTAGACTTGAGGAATGGTTTTTGCCAGACCCAGATAAAAAATATTATATACATGTTGACCTTGCTCAAAAACATGACCATTGCGCTGTTACAATGGCACATGTTAACAAGTGGGTAAATGTAAAGGTCACAGACACCTATTCTCAGCCAGCCCCGATTGTTGAGGTTGATGCAGTTAGATACTGGACCCCTACACCAGATAAGTCGGTTGATTTTACTGAAGTTAAGGACTACATATTGTCTCTAAAAACAAGAGGATTTAACATAGCAATATGTACTTTTGATAGATGGAACTCTCACGACATGATGCAACAGCTAAAGCAGTATGGCATAAACACAGAAATTCTTTCTGTTGCTAAAAAGCATTACGACGACATGGCTATGGTTGTTGCTGAAGAAAGATTAATCGGTCCACACATATCATTGCTTATAGATGAGCTATGCCAGCTTAGAATTATGAGAGATAAAGTTGACCACCCTAGAAAAGGTTCCAAGGATCTCGCAGATGCTACATGCGGTGCCATATTTAATGCTATTAGCCGTACCAGATTTGATAACAATCAAGAAATAAATGTTCATACTTATGAATCAATGAGTTATGATAATGATTTTAAAAGAGATGAAGACGCAGAAACAAACTCATACAATATGATAAGGCCACCAAGGATGCCTGAAAATTTAAGAGACGCTATGGATAGGATGCAAATAATATGAACGAATATCAAGAGATGGCCAAACAATGTAAATGTTGCACAAAACATGTGCCTATGCCAACTACAATGAAAACGTATGATGGAATAATTGTATGTCCAACTACTTTACAAAATATAATAGAGTATAAAAAGATTTGGGAATCTTATGGACAAAGACCGATGGGTGGAATAAGAAAACATTTTTCTGAGTATGTTCAGCAGATTGTAGAGAATTCTATTGACAAAAATCAAGACGGTAGTATACAATACAACTAGGTGCCAGTAGCTTAGTTGGTTAAAGCCCCGAACTCATAATTCGGTAATCGTAGGTTCAAGTCCTACCTGGCACACACCTTTGTAGCTCAGCGGAAGAGCAACAGACTTCTAATCTGTAGGCCGCTGGTTCGAATCCAGCCAGGGGTACGTTCCTATAGCTCAGTTGGTAGAGCAGCAGACTTTTAATCTGCGGGTCGATGGTTCGAAACCATCTGGGGACACTATAGTTTTAGACAACTAAAATGGTATAATATGTATACCAAGTATTTAAAAATAAATAAAATAGGAGAATAAAATGTCAGCAGCACAAGGATCAGCAGAAAGATTAGTAGAAGTAGCATTAGCAGAAGTTGGAACTATTGAAGGTCCAAAAGACAACGAAACAAAATATGGTAAGTTTACAAAATCAAACTTTCAGCCATGGTGCGGAAGTTTTGTTATGTGGTGTGCAGATCAAGCAGGGGTAAAAGTTCCTAACACGGTATATACACCTGCGGGTGCACAGGCTTTTATTAAAGCAGGAACATGGCAGATGGCAGAAGTAGCAACACCAGAAGTTGGAGATATAGCCTATTTTGATTTCCCATCAGACGGCGTCGATAGAATTTCTCACGTAGGAATTGTTGTTGCAGTTAATACAGACGGCACAGTAGATGTTGTAGAAGGAAACACTTCTTCAGATAAAAAAGGTGATCAAAGAAATGGCGGAGAATGCTGCCTCAAGAATCGTGCTTACAAAAAGAAAAATGGATCAAAGCTTCGCAGAAGCCAAATTGTAGGAATTGTAGGTTTTGGAAGACCATCATTTGGTAAGCCAGTTGCAAAAAAAGTAGCAACACCAGTAAAGAAGTCAGCAGCAAAACCAGCAGCTAAAACTTCTAAGGGTGGCGGAAAACCAGCAGCAGCTAAGTAATAACTTGCAAAAAGAATACGTTATTGTAACTGGCGCAAGCCGTGGATCTGGAGAGGGCATATCAAAAGTCCTTTCCAGGTCTTATAACGTAATAGCAGTATCTAGAGATTTAAAAAGAATGAATGAAGTTTTTGATGAGTATAAAAATATTTTTCCGTATAAGATGGATATCACAGATTCAAAATCAATTGAAGATCTAAGCCTTTTTTTGGCAGACAAAAGTGTTCGTGCACTTGTAAATAATGCTGGCGGTGGGGGCGGCAATACAAATATAGAAAATGACTCCGCAGAAGCATGGCAATATGCATATAATTTAAATGTTATAGCTCCAATGAGTATGTCTAAAGCAATAATCCCTCATATGAAAAAAAATGGTATTGGTGATATCATAGTAATTACATCTATCGCTGGCCTATACCCATATAAAGGAGGCGGGAACTATGTGGTTGCAAAACGTGCTGAAGGAGCATTTGCAGAGACATTAAGAATGGAAGTATCAGGTCAAGGGATAAAGGTCACACAGATCATACCAGGAGCAATTGATACTAAACCAGAGTTTCCACAAGAAATAGCAACAAAGCCAGAAGATATAGGCGAAGCAGTAAGATGGATAATATCATTGCCGAGCCATGTCAATGTAGACCAGATGACAATTATGCATGCAAAAAGTGAAAGATATCAATAGGGGGAATAATGTACGAATATTATGTAAGAAAAGTAGAAAATGTAGTTGATGGTGATACCATAGACGTACTAATTGATTTAGGCTTTGATATACTTTTTGCATCTCGAGTCAGGCTTGCTGGAATAGACACACCAGAATCAAGAACAAAAGACTTAAAAGAAAAAGCACTAGGGCTTGAAGCAAAAGAGTATCTTAAGAAAAATATTAAAGATGCAAAATCTGTAATTATTAAAACAGAAAAAATGGATTCATCTGAGAAATATGGAAGAATTTTAGGATGGGTTTATATTGATGGTAATACTATATCACTAAACGAAATGATGATTAATGATGGATACGCATGGGGTTACCTTGGCGATACAAAGGTAAAAGATTTCAATGCTTTAGCAAAAGCAAGAGAAAAGGCAGGTAAAAAATGATAAACCATGAAGAATTACACGATGGAGTATATTACTACAAAAATGTTATTAAAGATCCATATGCCCTGGTAGCAGCTATTGAAGATACAGAGAATGTAGATTCAATTAAAGATATTATAGACAACTGGATTGATTGGGGTGTCGAAGCAGACAGAGGTACAGTTTATTGGTATGGAAGAAAAAAGCGAGTGCTTTTAAATAGCCTTGAGGACATAGATAAAAAAGATTTGTCCCCAGAAGATCTTGCCAGATGCAAGTATATATTTGATACAGTATTTAATGGTTTCAATGAGGTTGCAAAAGACTACAAGGAAAAAAGAAATATAGAAGATGAAATTGTAATCCTTAGTCAAATGAACGTTCATAAATACAAAGAGAATACATGGATGGGTACACACCACGACGCACAAGAAGGAGACACCAGACTTAAGTACTCTATGATTCTTTATGTAAATGATGATTATGAGGGTGGAGAAATTTCTTTTTGTATTCGTGATGGAGTACTTAGTAATCCCGATAAAGAATTCCCAGAGAACACATGGAATCATATGGTAAAAGAATTTGAAAAACCAAATGAATTTGCAGCCCAAGGCGCACTAGATGATCCCATTAATGATGGAAAAATAACTTTTTCTTTAAAGCCAGAGGCTGGAAGTATTCTTATATTTCCATCACAAGAGCCATATAGCCACACAGCTCATATTGTTAAAAGCGGTTGGAAATATTTAATTCCAGGATTTTGGATTGATCCAAATGGAATGGACGCAGCAGCTGCGCTTGCTATTGCAAAGGGATATAAAAAATAACTTGCAACTCTAGTTATACAAATGCTATAATGGATTAGTATCTGCCAAATTCTGGCTGCTTATTTAATGGAAAGATTCTCATGATTATACAAGTAATTGGTTTGCCAGGTTCTGGAAAAACTACATTTGCAAAAGAGCTAGCGGATAGAATAAACGCCGTTCATTTAAATGCAGACGCAGTCAGAGCAGAGCTAAATAAAGACCTAGGGTTTAGCCCAGAAGATAGGTTAGAGCAGGCTCGAAGAATGGGAGCGTTATCAAGGCTACTTTCTGATCAAGGTTACCATGTTGTTGTAGATTTTGTTAACCCAACAGCAGAGACAAGAGCATCTTTTGGAAACCCAGATAAAGTTGTTTGGATGAACAGAAAACCAGTCAGAGATTTTCCAGATACAACCGCAATGTGGGAGACACCAGCGAATCCAGATTTAATGTTTGATGACATGACAGAATATGATGTTGCAGCTAGGGTTGCATGTGTTGATTTTCAATTGCACGATTGGAGACAACCAACAACATTAATGCTTGGTCGCTACCAGCCATGGCATGAAGGGCATCATGCTTTATATGATGAGGCGGGTAACAGAACGGCCCAGGTAATGCTAGGTGTTAGAAATACGTATAAGACTAGCGAAAAAGATCCGCTTGATTTTAATCAGGTTAAAAAGTATATTGCTAATGATTCAGTAATGGACAAAGCAATGGTTATCAAGATGCCTAACATTACCAACATTGTATATGGTCGTGATGTGGGATATAAGATTGAACAAGTAGATTTGGGGGCAGCGATTCATGCTATTTCAGCAACTGAAAAACGTAGGGAAATGGGTCTTTAAACAATTAGAAAATGCTGGAAAGGCAATGAACGAAGCAGAAGAAAGACTTTTTTCTGAGGATAAAGATGAACGTAAGTAAACAAAGATCAGCATTAAAAGCAATTACTTGGCGTGTCATAGGAACAGCAGACACGTTTATCATATCGTGGGCTATAACCAAAGAGCCAGTTACAGCAGGAGCAATTGCAAGCTTTGAGGTATTTACAAAAACTATTCTTTATTATTTCCATGAGCGTGGGTGGAATAAAGTTAAATGGGGTAGAAAGTAATGCCAGTATACGAATATAAATGCTCATATGATGATGCACATGCCACGATGTCAATCCATAGATCAATTAAAGATGACGACCCAGGATATACATGCGTAGAGTGTGAATCAGAAATGATTAGATTCTTTACACCATTTGGCATACAATTCAAGGGCAATGGCTTTTACAAAACAGATAATCCTAAATAACTAAAGTGGTATAATTAACTAAGCAGACATCTTGTTTGCATAGGAGCTATACTTGAAAAGGGAAAAGTTATTTAGAATAACAGCGTCCATAATGCTTGCATTTGGATGGCTTTTTATGTCCCCCGCCTACAGCGATGACCCTTTAACAGTAGCCGCAAAAAAAATTGAAAATTTAAATTCGGCAGTAGATAAGCTAGATTATAAAGATGGTCTAATAAATTTAATTGACATAGCAGAAAACAAGTTTATGTATGCTAAAAATCTGCGAGATGTTAGAGATGCTGCTTACGAAGACTATGATGATGCAGTAGAGGCAGAAGAATTAGCCTTAGAAGAAGTAGAAATTGCTCAGTCAAATGTAGATGGGCAAACAGTCACAGTAGCAACTGCACTAACTAACAAGAACAATGCCTATGATGCTCTTGGTGTAGCAAATATTAATTTATCAACTGCTCAGCAAGCATTAAATAATGCTGGTGGTGCTGGTTTATCATACAATGTTTATAGTTTAATCAGGGTTGATGGCCTTGCAGCCACAGATCAATTCTTATGTAGTGGAATACTAAATGGAAACTACATGACTCGTCCAGTTTGTGGTAATAGATATGAAAACTTTATAGTTAAATTTACTGGAAAAATAACAGTACCGTCATGGTTTACATCAACAAAATTTGCAGGATATACAGATGATGGATTTAGAATGTATATTGATGGAGAGTTGGTTATTAATAACTGGATAGAGCAAGGAACAACTTGGAGCCCATACTCTCCAATATATGATGTAACAATAGACAAGGTTTTTGATGTAGAAATATGGTGGTACAACGGTGGTGGCCCAGGATCCTATCACCTTGGATGGGCTATACCTGGAGGATGGACTGGAGCAGGTTGTGACTATGCTGGAAATCCAAGAGTATGGGGACAAAACTTTAGTTGTAATTTAAACACATTTTCTTCTGGATCTGGAGCAACTCAAGAACAGACCAACGACTACAACAATGCACTCGCTGCAAAGAACGCAGCCCAAGATGTATACAATGATAAACTAAATATTTATAACCAAGCAGTTGCAACATTAAATTCACTAAATCAAACATTAACTAATAAAGAATCTGAGTATGACAATGCTGTTAACGATACAGCAGATGCTTTGTCTGAAAAGAATAATTCTATATCTAATTTTAATAACGCAATCCTTGATGTTAATAGTGCCATTGATGACGCATGGCGTTACTATGATGAGCAATCACAAAGAGAAATTCAAAGAGCAATTGCTCAAGCAGCAGCCAATGCTGCAGCAAATCAACCTACACCAGAGCCAAAGCCAACTGTTGAACCAGAAAAGCCAAAGCCTTCCCCACCACCAACAGAAAAGCCTGAGCCAAAACCAAGTGGCAATACCTCTACAGAAGAACCAGGACCAAAGCCTACACAGCCAGGACCAAAGCCTACAGAGCCTGGACCTAAACCAGAACCAACAGACAAGCCAAAGCCAGAGCCTACTGATAAGCCAAAACCAGAAGAGCCTAAGCCTACACCTGCCCCAAACCCTGAACCAAAGCCAGAGCCTACTCCAGAGCCTCCTGTTGAGCCTTCTCCAGAGCCTAAACCACTTCCAAGACCAGACTTCAAGCCAGCAGAAGATATTGATCCAGTAATTAAGGATGCAGAATTGGCAGCACTTATCCCACAAAAGGGTACAGGAAATTCAGAAGATCTTTCTGGAGTTATAGCAAACCTTACAAGCAAGGATAATAAATTAGTTAAGCTTTCTGTTGAGCAAACAGCAGCAGTTAGCCAAACACTTAAGTCTTTAACACAAGAGGCAAAGGCTGAAGTTGCAGCAGAACTTGGTATTGCACCAGCAGAAGTTGCAAAGGTTGCAGAATCAATGAAATCTAACCCTGCAGTAGCAGCAGCATTTGTTGAGTTTGCAGAAAGAGCAGGGGATGCAGGAGATACCCCAATGCCATTTACATTAGCAGATGCAACAACAGAAGTACAAACAGAAGCATTTTTAGCAGACCCACTTGGAGCAGTGTTTGAAGTGGACCCAGTAGAACTACTATCTAATTTTTCTGAGTTAGGTATGGATATGACAGATGATCAGAGAGAAAAAGCGCAGGAAGTAATTGTCCCAGTGGTCATTGCATCACAAATTGCAGGGGCAATGATAAGGAGGAACAAATGAAAATAATCAATAAAGCCATCAATCTTGTAGGCAAAATGCTTAAAGGATTAATCAAATGGTTTAAAGATGCAGGAATGGAATTAATTGCACAGGCATTCACCCTCCTTGGCTTCTTTATTGCATGGCTAACTTTGACGGGATCAGCAAGAGACATAGTTGGAATTGCAGTATTAGCAGTAACAGTAGTCTGGCTAATTACAATCCCGCTAAGAAAAGAGGATAAATAATGAAAGATAAATTAATGTGGGTAATTACACTTGGTATATTAGGCTTCATTGGTCTTGTAGTAATTGGAGAATATGCTTCAATGCTTCTCCAACAATCAACATCAGGTGAAAAATATGGAACAAACGAAGATGCAATCGCATTAGTGCAAAATGCATTAGTAGGACTAATAGGAATTATTGGTGGATATTTTGCAGGAAAAGGAGATAAATAATGGCAAAAGCATATATAGAAAAACCAACCCATGTTGGAGGAGGAGCTATTGCAAGTATTAATAATATTGTTATGCGTATAATTGCAGTATTTGCTGCTTCAGGACTATCAGTAATTGGAGCGGGAGCAGTAGTAGGAATCAGCACAGCTAAAGCAGTTATATTGGCTGGGACTCTTGGCGTTGCCACTGTAGTTGAAAGGCTTGCACGAGGATTCTTGGATGACGGAAAACTCACGGTAGCAGAAATTAATGCAGCATTCTTAGCCGTAGATAAAAAAGCTGCAAAATAATGATATAATTGTACTATGAATAAATATCGCATTAAATTAGACGTAGAGGTTGAGGTAGAAGCCTTCAATGCAGAAGATGCAAGTGAATATATTCATGACATTTTTAATATAGACGATGAAATAAAAAAAGTTAATATAATTAAAATAACAAACAAATAGTCGTTGACAAAACCGCAGTTCACCCTGTATAATAATATATAGGAAACTGCGGTTTCTGCTTTGGCCCATAGCTCAGCAGGCAGAGCGGGAAGCTGTTAACTTCTAGGTCCTAGGTTCGAATCCTAGTGGGCCAGCAATACTAGGCGGACTTACATGACACGGAGAAAAAGTGCTTAACCTTACACTTGATGGTGTAGAACTGTTCATAAAAAGATCCCAAACTAAAAATCAAGAATCATTTTGGAAAAATTATGATTTGATTATATGGAAAAAAGATAGCGGCGGCTATACTGACATAACTGGCATGTATAGGAAAGATACTTGGGGTAAGACAAAAAAAATTTCTGTCAACCATGAAGGAGTCTGGAAGTTGCCAAAAAAATATGTCAAATATTTTAAATGATCTAGGTATAGATGAATCAAATGTAAATTGGTTTGATCTAGCTCTGTGCCTTGGAATGGATACAAATCTATTCTTTGACAAATATGAATCAGATATCTCTATTGCAAAAAATATAGATGAGGCATGCCTTAGCTGTCCAGTTAGAAAAATATGTTATGATATCGGTGTTGAAAATAAAGATTATGGTGTATGGGGCGGAGTTTATTTAAGCTCTGGAGAAATAGATAAAGTAAGAAATGCTCACAAAACAAAAGAAATTTGGAAAAAGTTTAAATGACTTTTATAGATAAAGATAAGGACCATTTTAAATATGGAATAAATCAATGGACGGGCGAACCAAACAAGCCAACATTTTACAATAAAGAAATGGCTTTAAAGATTAGAGAACTTAAGAAGCCCACCCCAGATTTAAAGATGGACATAGTCAAGTACCCAGACTTCCTAGCAATTAGACTTTATGAAGATAATTTTGGAAGATATGATGGATCATTAAAAATGAGAGTGATTGATTATGTAGAGATGGTAAAAAAAATATTAGAATCTTACGGAGTAAGAGTAGAGTTAGAAGGGAAACCTGGAAATGGAAAATAGTATGGATCAAATAATTCCTGCAAAAAAAGAAGGTGAAAGAACCCAAGATGAATATTTAGCTGAGCAAAAAGAACTTGCCCTAAAACAGCTAAAGCCAGAACACCAATTGATACTAGATCGCTTTATTAAAGAAAATGGAAGTATTAATGCAAACTGGATGCTAACTACCCAGCGTGACGGAGAGCCTATTCCAAGATCAATTTATAATTACAGAACAGTTTTTGATGCCATAGCAGGCTATGATCAGTATCAAGATTGGGGTTTTGCAAAAGACCACCTCACAATAAAATTGTGGGGGCCAGGAGGCTTGATTGCAGAAAAGACTCTAAAGAGACCACAAGGTGGTGACTGCACATTTGTTAGATCTGACTACATAGAGGCGGAAAACATAATACTAAAAATAAAACAACATCTAGACGAAGAAACATACAAGTCCTTGGTAAAGGATTTTGCAGGACTATTTTCAAGAGACAGCATCAGGTTTGATGTTAGTCGTTTTTTTAAACAAACTGAATGTGAAGAGGTTTTTGAATGAGTGAAAAGATATTGTGCTATTGCTGTAATAAAACAAAAAATAGCTTATCTGCTAAAAAATCTACACTATTGAATATAAACCTTTTATTGTGTGAGACATGCATTGATAATAAATTAGAGCCAAGATGGGTAGTAATTTTAGCTGGAAGACAGATTGGACATGAATTTGTTAAAGAGCATGTATCTAAAAAAAGATACCCTGGAGATGAAATTCTTGCATCTGAATTATTAATTTAAGATTGATTTTGCTGTATAATATAAGATATAATGAATATTTCCTATGCCCAAATAATAATTACATTAGTTGCCTCACTTGTGAGTGGAATGGGCACTGGCTTAATTGCTGGCCGCAGGTCTAAAAAAGCTGAAAAAATAAGGGCGGAAGAAAAAGCAAAAGATGAGCTTAAGCTTGAATTAAAAGACCTTCAGATTAAATTATATAAACTTGAGCGAGATCTAGATGAGTGGAAAGACAAATATTTTGAGGCATTACAAGAATTAATACAGGTAAAAGCCGAACTTGAGAATACACTAATGGCATTAAACCATATAGAAATACATAATTTAGAAAATAATGACGAGCACTAGCATTACAAATATATAAATAGTATACTGATAGTATGACTTGTATTGTTGCTATAGCTCAAAATGGTGTTGTGTATATGGGATCTGACCATGCCGCCTCAGATGATAAAACGGGATGGATCCTGTCAAGAAAAGAACCTAAAGTTTTTAAAAATGGTCAATATGGAATTGCCTTTACAGATTCATTTCGCATGGGACAAATTTTGCAATACATGTGGACTCCTCCAAAATACACACCAACTAAAACTAACTCTGGGTTAGATAAATTTATGCGAACTAAATTTGTTGATTCTGTTAAGGCTGCATTTAAAGATCACGGTTACGGAAGTATTGGATCTTCATCAGAAGAAGATACTGGTGGAATTTTTATAGTAGGAGTATGCGGTAGACTATTTACTATAGATGAAGACTTTCATGTTGGAGAAAATATAGTTAACTACATGGCAGAAGGAAGCGGCGGACAGATAGCTCTTGGAGCTCTCCACGCAACAAAAAAACAACAGAACCCTAAACTTAGATTAAAAGCAGCCTTAGAAGCAGCAACTGAGTTTAACATGAGCGTGGCTGCCCCCTATACATATATCCAGGTTTAGTGTATAATTGATTTATGTTGGTACTTGTTTTTATCCTGTCAATCGCCCTAACAGCGTTTTTGATTAAATACTCTAAATCAATGTTGAAAAAATATGATTTTGGATTTTACTACATAGATAAAGTACAAGAGCAGATTGAAGCTCAAAAAATGCAAGAGGCTATGGCACAAGATGGAGCCATAGATATCAACATGCTCAGACCAGAAGACTATAGTCACGCAATGGATTTAAGAGGTACACCAACTCATGTCTGTCCATGTGGATGCGATATATGGAATGTTAAAGTAATGTTTGAATCAAATGAAATCGCTACATATTTCTTAGATATGGAATGCGCTAATTGCGGAAGCGTTGCTACCGCTCCAACACCAGTAGATAAAGGGTTTATAAATTGAGAAAATCAGAAAGATTAAGAGAGCTTGAGTTCGCAGTAATTAGAATGGAAATGACTATTCAGTTGCTGGAAATGACATTAAATAATCTATTAGAGATGCAAGGAATGTCCAGTGCGCCTGAGTTAGACGGCGGAAAATGGTACAAAAACAAACCAGATAACTCTTGACATTCTGCTGTTATTTAGTAGAATATAGATATGAATAAAAAACTAATAGCATTAATCACACTAATCACACTAATTGCGCCTATCAAGGCGATTGCTGCAGAGCCAGCACCAACGATTGCAATTTTAGACACAGCAATTGACACGTCCTTGCCAGAATTTAAAGACAAGATTGTTCAAGAAGTTTGTCTTATTGATTGGACAACTTGCCCAAATGGACTTTCATACATGGAGGGCCCAGGAGCAGCATCAATGCCAGCAGATCTAATCACAAAGAATGGCTTTGATCATGGAACACAAATGGCATCAATTTTTCTTAAGAATAATCCTAATGCTAAAATTGTGTTTATTAAAATTATTGGTAACAACGCAAGTGGACAACGACAAGTAGCACTTGAGTCAACTGTGTTTAATGCTCTTAATTGGGTAAAGAAAAATGCATCTAAGTATAATATTAAGGCTGTAAGCATGTCTCAAGGACACCATAACCTTGGCGCAGCAGGAACAAGTTACTGCCCTAACACACCAATTACTAAGCAGTCGGTTATTGACCTGGCATCGATTGACGTCCCAGTTTTCTTTCCTTCAGGCAATGGACGTGACTATAATAGAATTGACTGGCCAGCATGTATTGACGAATCAGTTTCTGTTGGCTATGTAGATCAACAAGGAGAAATGTCTATCTCAAGCAATAACGATGCGTCTAAGCTTGACTTCTTTGATTATGGATTTTGGCAAGCAACTGCTCCTGGTGGAGTAGTAAAAAATGTTGCTGGATCATCTGCTGCGGTGGCTGTTTCAGCAGCAAAGTATATTAAGTTGCAGCAAGCAAAGCCAAATCTAAATATGAATCAGCTTATTGATGTACTAAAGCAAACTTCTGTAGACACAGTTGGACGACAGGGAAAGTTTAAAAAGCTAATTAGCATTAATGATGCACTGGCTTACCAATATGTTGCAGTTCTAACACCTCAACAAATTGCCGATGCAAAAGCAAAAGCAGAGGCCGCAACAAAAGCAGCACTTCAATTAGAAATCAACAAACTAATTGCAGATGCAGAGCTTCAATATCAGTTAGAGATTAAAGCAGCAGCAGACAAGCTATCTGCATACAAAACAGCGCAGTTAGCAAGATTAAATGGATAATAAGTTAACTGTATTGGAAGAAATTATTAAAGAGATTGGCGAGGAGTTGTACCAGAAATGGTACAACGCCCTTGCTATTGAAGATAGAACGGAAGAGGCTTCAAAAGCCATGTCTTCTAATGCAGGAGAAACTGCAGTTTGGGTAATCCAAACATTCATGAATAAGTTCAATGCAGCAGCGGATGAATTAAAGGGAGAGTAAGTTGATAGTTACAGATGAAAGTTTTGATAAGGTTCTAGATGCACACGATTTGGTCCTTATCGACTTTTGGGCCCCATGGTGTGGACCCTGCAAAAAAGTGTCTCCCATACTAGATGAGATATCAAATGAGCGTGGATTATGGGTTGGTAAGCTAAATGTTGATGAGAATCCAATTAAACCAGCAGAATACTCTGTAACATCTATACCTTATATGGTATTATTTAAGTCAGGGAAGCCAGTAAAAACTATTACTGGGGCTAAGCCAAAGCATGTATTGCTTGATGAGCTTTCCAAATGGATCTAGAAGATATCGATGCAGACCACCTAGAGTTTGAAATATGGCTCAAGAATGGTTATGACAGAGGTTGGGTGTCAGATGTATTTTGTGACACACACGATGGTCCACCGTTAACAGATGAAGAAATGCAAGAATGGGAAGAAGGAGGAGATCCCTGCTCTTTCCATGTAAAAGTAAATGCACTACACTAAATTTCTGTGATCATAAAGACGCAGAGGAAATAAGGAGAATAAATTAAATGAACTCATTTAAGAAAATCGCACTAGCCATGGTTGCAGCCATGACTTTGGGCACAATCGTAGCAACACCTGCAAGTGCTGCTGTAATGACAGTTGCAGTATCACTAGATACTGTAGCAAACACTACGGCATCAGCAATTGCCACACCAGCTTCATTGCCAGTACCTGCAGATAACACAGTTGATGCAGCTGACGCACTAAAGTTTATTGCAACAGTTGATGTTGGAACAAGCGTAACAGTAGCAGCAACAAATGCAACAATTGTGTCTGCGCTACACACAACTGCTGCCCCAGTAGGAGCAACATCAGGATCATCATCTTTGACAATTGCAACTGGTACAGGAACAACTGCAACATTCTGGGTATACACAAAGACCACAGCAATTGGTACAGTTGTAATCACAAATGGCGGAACACAACTTACATACTACGTACAGGGAACTGCTGGTAAGATTAATACCCTTACAGTATCTGCTCCTGCTACAGGTGCTGCTGGCACAAAGCAGGACATCTCTGTAACTGCCACAGACACATTTGGAAACAAGGTATCTGGTAAGTCAATTACTGCAACCGTATTTGCTTCAACAGCAGTTATGGATACAGCAACAGTAACAACTGGTGCCACACTTTCAGATTTTGGAGTTGCAAAGTTTACTGCAACACTCCCAGCAACTGGAACACGATCACTAATCACATTCAGCCCAACAACTGCTGGAGATGCAACAACTGTTGATGTAGTTGGTCTACCTGCTCGTGCACTAGCACCATTTGCAGAGATTGCAGTTCGTGATCTAGTGTCAGAACTTGCTGCACAGACTGCTGCTAAAGATGCAGCGCTTGCTGCCAAGGCAGTTTCAGATGCTGCAGTTGTAAAGGCCGCTTCAGATGCTGTTGCTGCCAAGACTGCTTCAGATGCTGCTCTTGCAGCAGAGAAGGCTGCTTCAGCCAAGGCTCTTGCAGATGCAAAGACTGCTTCAGATGCAGCACTAGCTAAGGCACTTGCAGATGCTAAGACAGCTTCAGATGCAGTTGTCCTTGCTAAAGATGCAACTATTGCTAAGCTAACAGCAGATAATGCTGCAGCACTTGCTTCTTTAAAGAAGTCATTCAATGCACTCGCTACAAAGTGGAATGCAAAGAACCCAAAGGCTAAGGTTACCTTAGTTAAGTAATTAATGTTTATGGGGCGGTGAAATATCCGCCCCATTTACATTTTATTAAACGAAGAGTATAATAGAATTATGGAATCAAATAAAAAAAGTTTATATAAATCAATTACTTGGCCAGCAGTTCATATTGGATTTGTTGGCACGATGGTCTATTTATTTGAAAAGGCTATAACTGGCGAAGCCCACTGGGAATACGCTGGCACATTTGCAATCATATACACAGCATGTGAAATGGTTGGCTTTTTCTTACATGAAAGAGCTTGGTCTAAATTTGGCGGGAAAATAAAATAATGGGAAAGCACCTAGATAAAATGCAAAGAGCTCTTGCTCAAAGACAGGCTGGCACATACACAAGTGGACAAAAAAAGCCTGGATCAATGAATATTAAAAAAACTGGCTATAGGGGACAGAAAGCAAAGGGCTCTAAGTAGTGTTTGAAGATACTTGTCAGTGGTCTAAAGAATGTAGTAATAAAGCAACAAGAATTGCATCAAGAAAAGAAGGACCAATTATAGATATTTGTGACAAATGCTGGCATAAAGAGTTTAAGTCCTAATAAAAATAATATCAAGATTGGATAAAATTGAGATACAATTGGTTTGCAAGGCTAGACGATACAAGCATAGATGGAATGGTACTTTTGTCCGATGAAATTGATCAATACAACTATTACTCTTCATTATTTACATACCACGCACAAGACCCAGACCCATTTATAAAAGCAGCTCGTGTTCTTAATAAGAATCATGTTTTTAAATATATGATTGCAATAAGACCTTATGCAGTGTCCCCAGAGTATTTAGCAATGATGATATCCTCATTTGAAGAGATACATAAAAACAGATTAATGATAAATATTGTTTGTGCACTTGGTCAAAATGAAGAAAATTCATTAGAAAACATGGTAACTCAAAAAGAAAAATTTGATAACCATATTTTTAGACAAGAATACACAAGGAACTATATGAAAAAAATAAGAGAAATTTTACCAAAAGATTCAACTGTAGAGTTTATTATAAGTGCTGCTCAAGACTATGACATAGAGACATCCAATATGTATGCCCATGGCAATGTAATGTTTTACTATGACTTTCTTAAAAATCACCACAAGGTTAAAAATGAAATAAACATGGTTGCGATTATGGCAATTATAAGAGATACCCATGAAGAGGCTGAAGAGCAATACAACGCTATGATCAAAAAAGATCTACAAAAAGATACTATATATGGGACAGAAGATGAAATAGCTGATCAAATTAATGAATTGTCGAATCTTGGAGCCACAGACGTATTAATCAATGCCCATAGGATTCACCAATATAGCGACAAAGTAATGCCACTTATTAATAAATTAGCTGGCAAAAGACAACCCTAGTTCCTCCACCCGACGCATTCTAATCAACCAGATGATATACTTATCTGGTAGGTGGAACTCTAGAACCATCTAAATAAATGACCTATAGGAGAATAAAATGACAACAAATGGAATTAATGGCGGAGGCTTTGAAGCCGCTACACCAGCAGGAACAAATGATATCAACGCACACTACTCAGACAACACAGGATCAGCATTTCCTGTAACTGACAAGTCAACACAAGATGGTGCTGGCGTAGGACAGAGTGGTAAGTAATATGGAAAACATTAAAGCAGAAACACCAGCAGCTCCAGTTGCACCAGCAGCTCCAGTTGCACCAAAATCAGCAGTACCAGCTCCAGGAACACCTGAATTTGCTGCATGGGCATGGGAAAATAGAAACGGCTAATGTGTTACGAATGTGGATGTGAAACCCTAGGAAGCACTATGGGTGGAACGCAGGCAAACATTGTTGATGTTTCAAGAGATGGAGACTCAGGTTTGACATTAAGCATGAGCTCAACTCCAGAGCAGACAAGACAATTTATAAATGAGTAATTTTAAAAAAGAAAATGGTACTGGCATGGAAGCACCACCAACTGGCGGTGCACCTGCTGGCGCTGTTACTAGCAGAGAAGCAACAAAGAAGCAGCCAAGACAAGGCATGAGGGTGGATACAAATAAACATGGTATTAGAAGAGAAACAAGCCTGATACCTAAGCCACCTAAGAAAACTGGTAGAAAGAAGATCTAGCCGATGTGCATCAAGTGCGGTAGCTGTTATAAAGAACATGAGCGCACAATAGATGACGCAGTAGATTTTATTGAAGACTTGGATTATAAAAATTAGAAAATTGCTAAATGGATCAACCGTCTTTGAATTAGATGAGGCGGTTGATCTAATTATACACACTAAAGCCCCAGGTAAATATAAGGTTATAGACCTAGAAACGGGCGAAGAGTATGTAGGCTCAGAGATTAAAAATGAAAGCTTTGCCCCAGTCTTAATAGAAAAAGTTAACAGGGGGAAAATCGGTCAATGGATTAAAATAAAAGCAAAACAATCTATTGACCAGGTCGAATAACTATTGTATAATAGGTAGTATACACAATGTATGCTATAAACAAAAGAAAGAATATTATGAAAACAATCGGAGATAAACTCAATCAATTTTCAGTTGTTGGTGTTAAGCCAGCAAGACTTGATTATGCAGAAGATGCATTTGAAACCTTAACAGAAAAATCATTTCCTGGAAAATGGAAAGTAATTGTTTTTTACCCTAAAGACTTTACGTTTGTTTGCCCAACAGAAATTGTTGCATACGACAAGCTATCAAAAGACTTTCATGACAGGGATGCAGTTCTTATGACTGGGTCTACAGATAATGAATTTTGCAAAATTGCTTGGAGAAATGCACATGAAGACCTAGCTAAGACTAATTCCTGGTCTTTTGCAGATCAAATACGTGGATGGCAATGGAATGATCAGACAGAAGAATCAACTGCTGGCCTAGCAGAACAACTTGGTATTTTAACACCACAAGGAGTTGCACTACGTGCTACATTTATTGTAGATCCAGAAAACATCATCCAGCATGTAACTGTAAATAACCTTGACGTCGGCAGAAACCCAGAAGAAACATTACGTATTCTAGATGCACTTCAAACAGGAGAGCTATGTGCATGCAATAGAACAATTGGTGGAGAAACTCTATAATGACTTGGGTAGACCAGCTTAAGGATTCTCTTCCAGAATATGCTAAAGACATCAAGCTAAACCTTGATGCAGTAATTAATAGATCAACTATTGATTCAGAGCATGCCATGTATCTTTCTATCGCTGCAGCATTTGCAACTGGTAACGGTAAGCTTCTCGCCTTCATTACAGCAAGCGCAACAGATGATGTTGAAAGAAATGCAGCCCTTACTGCTGGTGCAATTATGGCACAAAATAACGTATGGTATCCATATATTGAGATGGCAGATGATCAAAATTTATCTGGGCTACCAGCACAGCTTAGAATGAATTCTATCGCTTCCCATGGGGGCACTACAAAAGCAAAGTTTGAAGCATATAGCCTTGCATCTTCTATTATTGGTAAATGTCATTTCTGTGTAAAAGCACATTATGAAACTTTAAAGCAAGAAGGATATTCAACCGAGCAGCTGCGTGACATTGGCAGAATCGCAGCAACAATTAACGCTTTGTCAAAAATACTATCCGCTTAACCAAGAAATGGTATAATTGGGTAAATACATATTGAAAAGGGAGACATCATGTCAGAAACACAGGTAGTCAGTCAGCTCGGAGGAAAGCTTCTCGGAGGAGGAGGAACTGGCATTTGGCAGTACGATAACTTTATATCTAAAGAAGAGTGTGAAGAGCTAATTAAATTTTTCAATGCTAATTCTGAAGAGTGGAGATACATTTGTTTTTATGGATCTTATGGTATGCACGTAGTTTCTCCTTTTGATAAAGAGCATGGAACTACAATAACAGAAGAATATATGGCAAACCTTCGTGCAAGAATGGTTCAATATGTTTCAGATGCCGCTGGGCGTCCGATGAAAATTAACAGCATGCATGCACAAAAATGGGAACTTGGAGCTTATGCAAATGACCATTCGGATAGCTCAGATCTAGATGGAAATGATATGGGCTGGAGTGACAACAAACAGTACGCTGGTATCTACCTTAATTCTCAACCAGATTACAGTGGCGGAGTTTTAAAGTTTAGAGATCATGGTTTAGATGTTATTCCTCCTGCTGGCTCATTTGTTTCATTCCCAGGCGGACCAGAAAACATCCATAGCGTTACAGAAATAACTGGCGGAACAAGATATACTATTGTTATTTTCTGGGACTATGCTGACGCATGGTATTCAGAAGCAGAGCTACAAGAAATGGAACGGATGATTCTTAAAGAAAGAATTCATCAGTACCAGCTTAAGAGACAATGGGCTCTAGGAGAAGCTCACCCATTGCTAGAAGATCCTTATGCAGGTCTAGATGATGATTCAAAGTTACCAGAAGGATTTAAAGAAAGCTTGACTATCGGAGACATGAAATCAAATGCCCGTAGAAATCAAGAGAACGCAGTAAAAGAAGGCCGCGTCCCAGAGGGAGTGGTAAATGACATGATAATATCACAGGAGGAAGAAGTATGATTACAAAAGCAGGTTCATCAGGAATTGACTCAGAAGGTGTAGCATATGATCACGCCTTTACAATAGAAATTGGAAGAGTTTCATATACATTATGCGGAGAAGATAAATATCAGGTTACGCTTAATCTTAACTCGTCAGAGGGTCATGAAGAGATCGCACCAGAAATTCGCACAATGTCTTATGATGATTTGAATAATTGGTTCCTAAACCCAACACCAGAGTACTACAATACAACTATAAAAAATAGCTAAGGAGTAGTCCTTGAAACAGCTTTATTTTTTGCATATACCAAAAACTGCAGGAAAATTTGTAGGAAAATGTGTGCGTGATTCTTTATCTGAAACAGATTTAAGGATATATATAAGCACACACTATCCAAATGAATTTAATGTTTTTGATAAAGCTTATGTTTCTGGTCATTTTGGTACTTACCCTATTGAAAAAAATCCATCAATGGATGTAGCATGTCTGCTAAGAAATCCAATAGATGCAAGGGTTAGCTACTTTAATTTTATTTATAAATATCAAATGGTAGGCAGACCAGAATACGATGCCATTTATACTTATTTAGATAAACTTAAATATTATTTATTTAATGATCCCAATTATGCACTTCATAATAACTATCAAGCAAGATTTATATGCAACCCTGCAGATGAAAAGTCTTTTAGCTTAAAAGGATTTTATGAAAATTATGGGGATGACTTAATGAAAGAGATTGGTTTTCATGAGGGTAAAGCATTTACTTGGTTTGTAGGGAATGATAAAACTTCTTTAGATTTAGCAATGAGTAATGTCAAATCATTTAATATTGTAAATACTGCTGAACGTTTGGACCTATTTATGGATAAAGTAAATAGATGGTTTATTGAGAATTATAATATAGAGATAGATTATAACCTATTAAATAAGGTAAATACCTCCTCAACAGAATACAAGGGAGTTGTATATACAACTAAAGATTTGATAGATATGCTCACAACAGATGAAAAAGAGTTGATTGTAAAGAATAATTATATTGATTATGCAATATATTCTTATGTTAGTGGCAAAGAGTTGTTGGGGGATAACTGAGCAATGATAAATAAAGCAGATAAAAATTATAATTTTATATACTTTAAAGAGTTTAATATAGAATTAATAAAAGAAAAGTGTATCGCATTAAAAGAGGAGTGGCTACTAGACCAGTCGAGGCAAAATATGCAGTACCCAGAAAGAAGAAATCCTCATCTTTATACAAATACATACATTGTTCAAGACCACCATTTATTTTGGCAAAATGGTGAAAAGTTTTTACCCACACTGAAAGATCCAGAAATATATGAATTAGTAATGCCAATTATAAAAGAATTACAAGAAAGAATTTGTGGTAAAGCTGCTAGAGTACTGCTAATTAAACTTGAAGGTAATAAAAATGTAACAGAGCATACCGACTCAGGAGATTATCTTAATACAGTAAGAAGATTTCATATACCAATAATAACTAATGATAAGGTTTATTACACTGTAAATGGTGAAAAGATTCACATGAAGGCTGGGGAGTGTTGGGAGATAAACAATAGAAAGCCACACTCGGTAGATAATGATAGCGATGAAGAAAGAATACATTTGCTTATAGACATAATGCCAGAATCAGAATTTAGAACATACGACTCCTTGTTACCTGAATCTAAGATTAAAATAATAGAAAACTTTATATCAGAAGAGGACGCACAATCATTCATTGATTATATAAACAACAACTATTTAAATAATTATAAATTTACAATAGGTAAAAAGGCTTTAGCTGCAGGCAATCTCAGGTATCAATCCAATGTCCCAGAAGAGTTCGCTTTATCAGATCATGAAGAAATGAGTGATCTTATTAAAAAATATAGCGATAAATTTTTAAATGAATGCTATAATTTTTTTAAAGATGATTTTGAATTATACCTAACTGCGTTTTGGATGACAAGGTTTGAAAAAAATACAAAGCTGCCATTTCATAACGACAATCATGAGGGCGCTGAGCACCTTTTTAGAAGTGGTGTAATATACTTAAACGATGATTATGATGGCGGTTACCTAAAGTTTTTAGACCATAGCTTAACCTATAAGCCAAAAAGACTGAGCCTAGTTATATTTGATTCAGAGTATATGCATGAGATAACAAATATTGTATCTGGTGCTAGAATGGCACTACCTATATGGGCAACAAAGAATCCAAAAAAATGCATACTTTAATGCCGTCATTAAAGCTATTTAATAACTTTATAGAAAAACAAGACATTGATTTTCTAATCAAGTGGATAGACAATAATTGTCATGATCAAAAAAAATTTAGACATAGGGTTGGCATTGCTTTCGACAAGGGTCTAGCGGTTAGAGCGATATTCCCAGACGAAAAGCCTCCATCTATGTTTAAAGATTTAGAAGATATAATTACTAGATGCTCAAATAAGTTTATGGAAATTCAAAAAGAACATATGGATGACGGGAAAGACCACTATTTCTACGGAGTTTCAATAACCAAACTATCTAAAGACATCCAGCTAAGGATTCACCAGGATGTACATAATGATTTCTCTACCCTATCTTACAGTGCAGTTTTATATTTAAATGATAACTATGTTGGTGGAGAAGCTTCTTTTTTAAAAGACTTCGTGCCGTTTTCTGATTTTCCTTTATACGATGATAGCATGGGCGGAATAACATTCAAACCGTCAGCAGGAGATCTTTCTATATTCCCATCAGACTTATGGCATGGAGGAAAAAAAGTTATTGATGGAGATAGATATGCAATAATATTTTGGTCTACTACTGAAAAAGAATATGAGTTTGCTGGATTTGATTCAGATAAAGTTTTAGCAAAAATTAATACAAAGGCAGCAGAGCTTGGGTATAACTAATGGGGGAAAGATGATAAAGTCAATAAGGTGTAAGTTGTTTGGACACAAGATAATAACTGCTGGTTCATGCCCATTTACTGGTAAATCATATAATGCATGTAAAGTTTGTGACAGATTGTTTGAGCAATAAGATGAAAGAGTATCTTGATGAAAATGTTTATGTTGTTAGAAATTTTTTATCTTATGAAGAACTTTCAATACTATTAGAAGAATCGCATGAGCCATCTGGTTGGGAGATAAGGGGCGGAGATAAAAACCCAATGCAGAATGTATGGAATAAGTTTATAGAAGGAACTAATAAAATTATTTTCTATAAAGATGGTGGAATATTTAATAAGATAGAGTCTCTAATGAATACAGATATGATTAAATATAAGAAAGCATATGTTTTACAAAAAATGACAGAAATGCCAGTTGAAGAAAAAACAGCTTTATTTTGGCACTATGAAAATAAAAACAATCATCTTGTCGCTGGAAGCTTTGTGCTTTATTTGAATGACGATTTTGAAGGAGGAGAGCTTGTCTTTAAAAACAATGATATTCTTGTAAAGCCAGAGGCAAACATGTTCGTGTTTATTCCCGCAGGCGAGGATTACACACACTCAGTTAATAGTCATCAAGGTAATGATAGATTAACCTATTACGGGGTGTCCTTTTATGAACAAAATTAATGGTACAATTGTAATATGAAATTAGAAAAGACTATTGTTGACGGAGATCTGTGGTACATAGACAACTTCCTGACAGAAGAAGAGATTGATCTTTTTAAGCCATACATGTATGATAAAAACGAATGGTACGTTACCATGAGGTCCCCATATAAAAATGTTTTAAATAAATTTATTGGCGCCGAAGTAATGCTTGATGATGAAAAAAATGTAACAACCATACCAGGGCCACAAGACAAAATACCTGAATGGTTCTATCCAATATTTGATAGAATAAGAGAGGTTTTGCCATTTGGTCATTATCCACAGGCTGCAACGCTACAAACATTCAAGGGAATGACACAGCAGCAAGCAAAATCATTATTGATTCCAAAGTATCAAGAAAAATATATTGATAAAGAAATTGACTTTGCTTTTGACTGGCATTATGAAAGAGTTCCAGACTACAATGACAATATAGCAAGATCATTTAGTGTTTATTTAAATGATGACTTTAAGGGCGGGGAACTAGAATTTAGACATAAAAGCTATAAGATAAACCCAAAGCCAGGAAGATTTGTTTCCATACCAGTTGCACCTGAATTCGAACATAAGGTTGCTTTTGTAGATGGTAATGATAGACATACCTGGTATGGTGCAATTTTTGATACAGAAGATTTAGCAATGTATAGTGAGCCAGGAAACTGTTAATTAACATTAATACATTTATTTAAGGCTATGCCATAAATTTTATTTTGCTCAGTTAGATCAAATTGTGTCATATCAATATTTCCATAGGTATCAGATGTTTTGCTGGATACAAGATATTTACTTCCTGCATAATCTTTAAGATTTGTTTTATAAAGTAATCCGTTGTCTATAAGATTAAAGTAATTAAATAGATATTTAATTAAATTGTCAGTATTATTGATTAAATCATTGTAGTCTATCAACATATATGAGTCATTAATTAAATTTTCATAAAATATTTTGTAAGCTTCTGGGTAATCATTGAAAACTTTACCTGGTTCGTAGTGTTTTTGCATTGCATATTTTGATCTTAAAGTATCATTAGGATTTCTTACTATAGAAATAATGTATTTATTAAAAACTTTTTCTTTATCATGAGTAGAGTTTAAAATAAAACCAGTTTTTTGATTAATCAGCTCTTTTAAGTACTTAGAGCCAGATCTAGGATAAGTTAATAGCATACGATTATTAATATCTCTCATATATAATTATACCACTTGCACCATTGACTATTCAGGATATATTTAGTATACTTAAAATATGAAAGAGCCTAAAATTATGAAAATGGACTGGCGCTCACTCGGTTACTGGCCAGTATATAAAGATGGTAAACTTACATGGGAAAAGGATCCAGATGTCCAAGATGAATGATGGTTTAGATAGGTCTATGCGTCTTAAACTGGTCATAGAGGATATGTTAAAAGATATTGACATGAGCGGGGAAGAATGGAATGACCGTGATAAAGACGGAGTTGCGTATTGGGAGAAATGGAATAAGAATGATTGATTGGTTAGTTCATAAATTATTTTGGTGGGCACCACTTCGCAAAGCTATCTTTGAAGAAGTACATATGTATGACCATTTGTCTGATGTATTTACTGGTTCAGACTTAACAGATATAGCTTCATGCAGCTGGATGGAAGGCGATATGTGGTATGGTTGGACATATGATAGTAACGCCAAGCGTTATTACTTTGATGATATTGGCAATAAATCTCTCATTGGATTATGGGAAGATCAATGGTTAAAAGAGGCCGAACAAGATGTCAAAATGGATTAAAATAGTTGGTGAAGCAGCACACAAGTGTGACCTGCCATGGGCCATAAACGCTCATACAATGTCTGGAACACACCTTCAAAAAAGGCATTCAGGATCAATTTGGGAATGTGATTGTGGGGAAAGATATGAATGGGACGGAAAAGATTTTAGCGGACCCATGTAATGAAAATAGAGTTGAGTGCCTTTTGTGTTCATTGTAATGAAAGCGTAAAAGGAAGGCTAACCGAGATGGTTGTCTTAGATTCAGGTAATTGGTTACACATAGGAGAGTGCCCAGTTTGCTATCTTGAAATTAAGCGAATTGTCCCCAAGGACAGTTCAGGTTCCTATAATGGTCGTAGAGCAGTTTCCGAAACTGATAATGAAGGTCCGATTCCTTCACCTGAAGCTTGATAGGAGAATAAATGGATATAGTTTATGATAAGATAGCTTTTTTTAGAAATGCTTTGCCTAATCCTAAAGAATGGTTAGATAAAGTAGAATTAATAGAAGACGATTTAATTAGTGCATGGATCCCATGGCAGTCTAACCCTAATGATGGAACTACTCCCTATGTTTATGGAGATAGGAAACATTTGCTATTAAAAGACTCTGAAAGCAATAAAGAGTCTGCGGCCTTAGTTAAGCAAGTAATAGATGCAATGGTAAACTGTGCAGAACAATATGCTAAAGAATATAATATAAATATACCAATCGATTTAGGTTCAGCCTGTGTGCTAAATAAATATAAAGAAAATGAAGTTATGGGACAACATGCTGACTGGAATGAGCATCAAGATATGCTTGAATATTCATTTGTTGTTTATATCAACGAAGACTATGAGGGTGGCGAGTTATATTTTAAGGACTTAGATGTGACAATAACCCCAGAAGCAGGAAGCATAGCTTTGTTCCCAGCTAAACTTCCATATTCTCATGGATCTAACCAGCTAATAAGCGGCAGAAAAGTATTTATACCTCATTTCTGGAGAAATGTAAAGTCATAATGAGTTGGCACGATAGCCCTTTGGCCAAACATTGGCAATCAATGACATATCAGTATGGTTGGAAGTGTAAGTGTGGTGAAGAAATTCATGTAACGACCCTAAATCTTAAAACTATGCCTGAGTGCCTAATGTGCGATAGCCATATGTACATGACATACTCAATCAATCCAGCTGGGGAAATATGGATGAACGCAGCATTGCTTCTAGAAGAGGACTACGAATAGGTGGGTAAACATTGGGAAGATAAATCTCAGTGGATAACACATTGCCCAATATGTTTTTGTGCAACCACACATAATCTACTAGACTTTCATTTACAATATCATGAAATTCAGACCCCAATTAGTGAAATCGGCGACGGTAGAGGGATCCCAGTCAACTACGTTGACACATTTAATGATATAATAGATATCTAACGATAAGGATATAATATGTGGTGGTCATGGATACTAGCCATAATCGGCGTAGCAGGTATATATTTTGTAGGCAGAAAAGATAAATGGGGATGGTTTGTCCTTCTATTTAACGAATGTCTATGGATAACATATGCAGTAATAACAAGCCAATATGGATTCATATTCTCAGCCATAGCATATGCAGCAGTATATATTAAATCATACATTCATTGGTCTAAAGAGCCTGTAAACAAAATACATCTATAAGGAGGATATAATGTCAAAAAAGAAGATAAAGCTTCCACTTAGATTTTGGAAGAACCCAATTAGATACATAAAGTTTCATAAAGCACTAAATAAAGTTAAGAAGTCAATGTAATGGCCTACTCAAGATTCTTTGATAGCGACATATATATCTATCCACATGTTGGTGGCTGGATTGAATGTCAGGCTTGCTACCTTAATGAGCCCACAGATCAATACTCATTGTTCTCTATGTCTGAAGAAATACATGATGATGGTCATTTAATATCTCATGTTAGGGAACATATCAATGCTGGTCATGATGTGCCAGAAGGACTGCTAGAGCAAATTCTAGATGATCCAGATAGATACGGTGTGAGTGCTGCCCCTGATGGTTATGAATTGGGCGGGGAAGCTTAAGTGGTATAATTTACTTATGGAAAACAACGACAACATTGAATTAACAGATGAAGAGATCTCAAAGGGATATGAATCAGATAACCCAGATGAAGATAAATGGGACAACTTAGAAAAGGCTTGCTGGAGCGGATATAAGCAGGTTGGTATGAAAGATAAGGGCGGAAAGAAAGTCCCTAACTGCGTACCAGTAAAGAAGTCTATGTTCGGCACAGAAGGACCTCAGATACTCATTCCAAGGAATAAATAACATGGGTATCTTAGATAACCTTGAAGCCTATCTAGAGGCGGAAGAGACAGAGAAGTGCCATTACTGTCAAGCTGTAGCTACATATAATGATTTAGCCGAAGTGGACAGAAACTATCAAGTAGTAGGCGTGTGTGCGTGTCATTCATATCAAGGTTTAGTATCTTAATATAGTATATATACTATATAGGTCCCAATTAGTGAAAAAGTTCGGCGGTAGAGACCCTATTGTCACTACGTGACTTAAATGCTACAATGAATATATATGTTAAAGCAAAGACTAAATAAGCTATTTAAGCCTTACAAAGCTCAATTTGATAGATGCCCAATCCGTATTAAGATCATAGCCATATTGTGCGTTATGTACCTATCTGTACCAATTGACCCATTTGATATACTATTTCCCTGGATGGCATTGGCAGATGATCTATTTATAGCGGGCATCCTATTAAAGATTCTGCACAAATACGGCGGGCTGGAAGAAGAAGTCCTAACCTCACCAATAGAACTATTAAGAGATGTATTTAATAGAACCAAGAAGAAATGATATAATAGAACAATGATAACTATAATACTAATAGCACTTACATGGTACCTAACTAAGGTATATTATACCAAGACTCTAAAAGTCTCAATCTATGATTTAGAGCAGCATAACCTAATGCAGGCTACCTGTAGCAAATGTGCTCAAACTCTTGTGATCCATATGGATGATATGCGTAACCCATTTTATTGCCTAGGCTGTAAAACACTGAGATAAGCTATGGATAAATTCGAATCATCATATAATAAGTTTGCTAAAACTGAGCCATATAAGGTAGCATGTAGCAAATGTCTGATCCTATTTTATAAGGCTAATGATGACCCATTTGTGTGTCTGGAATGCTCAGTAAGATAGAGCATAACCTAGTTGACTAGGATACTATAAATATAGTATAATATATTATATGGCTGAAGCAAAAATACCAGGATATAAACAAAATCCACCAGACTGGTGCGATGATTGTAAATCTGCTGGAGGCGAAGAGTGTCCAGATTGTGGATGCACTCATAATTGTTGAAAGGCGGGAACAGCAAGTAATGGTAAAAAAGCGGAAGTTCAATTGGGATCAACAGCTTCAATATGCCCAAGAAGCATTAGATAAGAATAAAGCCCTAATAGAGTCTACATCTAGAGGAACTAATGCAAATAAGGCTTCATCTTGGTCTAGAAGACCATCTAAGAATAAGAGCCCATTGCAATAAATTAGCTCCTAACTCCTATATCCCCCTCCCTTTTATCTCCTTTCTATCAGCCTCCTAGAGGCTTATTTAGTGGAGTAAAGTGGAGCATAGTGGAGAATTTATACTATAAACAACATATCATATACTATAGTTATATCTATATAAACATACATATGTAATTGAGCATAACATACAGATGGGCGTAATGTCAATAGGACAATTTGGACATATATAGCAGCATATTGATCCATATTTGTCAATAGAATTCATGAGGAATTTTGATCTATTTTGCCATATTCTCTACACATTTGTCGACATTCTATATGTATCTTAAATCATTTAGACATATTGTGTAGCAAATTTCAGGGATTTTGTCAAGGCCTTCGTAAATAGAAAATTTTTCCCTCAGCTATAAATTTCAGGGATTTTGATCATGTGGTCGTAAACGAAAAAATTTGCCCTCATGCCCACACATGCAAAAAATCCACAGGATGTGGATAATCCTGTGGATAATTTGGGCTAGATATGTTTATCTATCTAACCAGGCATTCTCATATTCATTGTCATATGCCTAATTGATTAAATTAATTTCATCAAACTCTTTATCTTCATACTCTCTCTGTACTCTATAAGACTGAGGTATGGATTTAAATAGTTCCTTCTTTGTTTTAGGAAGTTTAAGAAACTCAAACTCCTTGTATTCTTGTATCTGTAGTATTGCTTCATTTAGTTCATTGGCTAGATAGGTTCCTTCTGATTCCACCCCGTCATAATCGTTGTTCCCGTGACGAAGCGATACTTCCTTGATAACTTGCGCTACAAGTTCCATTAATCTATCTAATGTATAGTACGGTTGATTAGCCATGTATCGAGCCATGATTGCTGGATTGAACCAATGGTCTTCTGTTAGATTAATCAGTTGTTCTGCTAACTTGATTTCGTTTGACTTACTCATTTTCCGCCTTTCGTTAACTGTCTATTATACCAAAATGAAGCAGGGCTGGCAATGCCCACGGATCCCACCGCTATCGCCAGCCCCACACTTGGGTCCTTACTTGGCCTTGTTTGTTGGCTCTGCTGTAAAGACAATACCCTTTTGTACAGCCTCCTGGAGAGCTACCTTTGCTGCTCCTGAGAAACGTCCACGGACGCCTACTGTAATGCCTTGCTGCTTTAGATATTCACGCTTTGTTGTCATTTGTTTTTATCCTTTCGAGATAATTGGTTTGATTTAATTATAGCAACTTTCCACGATTTTGTAAATAGTTGCCTTAAACAATTTTTCCTGCCCTTATGTTTAATTAGTTTGTTCAATACGATCTTTAATTAATTCAGCAATGATGTTATGGGCCTCAATGTTTTCGGTTTCGCTGCCACCCCACAAAAGCTTTTGGGCTTTGTTTAATTGATCATTGATGTACACGTCACTCATCTTCATCTTCGTCCTCTTCCTCTTCTTCCTCTGGGTCCACAAGGTACCCACGGTTTAACATCCATTCATGCACATCGTCATTAAGTTGTTCTGAACCATACTCTAATGAGAAGCCTTGTCCAGCCTCTACAGCCTCACACAGGTGGTCCCACATCTGTTCCTCTGTTACTGTACAGATGTAGTCCCCGTCTTCCATTTTGTACTTGATGATGTCCCATGTCCACAGCCAAACCAAGGAGAGACCTAGGTCGGTGGTACTGAGAATGTCAATACATTTATTTAGTTTATTTCTATCGCTAGGCTTCATCTCGTGCTCCAATCGCAAATGATAGTTGATATGTTAGTTGGTATAGTTCGACCAAGGTGTCTAGTCGTCCCTCACATTCTGTGCGGACCATAGAATCCATTGCCTCTTCAGACAATGTCTCTTGTTCTAATGCGTCCGCTAAATCTTGCTCTGCAATGAGCATTAGATTCTTTAGTTCTCCGTGCAAGATATCAAGTCCTGATACTCCTGCATTAACCATACGTTGCAAATGGGGCGGGAGCCCGATGTCTTCAGCATTCATTAATATATCCTTTCGTTGTCATTCATTATATCAGTAGCCACTGACAATAAATGCCTGGTTGCTTCAATTTGTCCTGGTATATCAATTACATTAATAGATTCAGGATTCATTTCTAGGTCTTGTTCAAGACTAATTAAATGAAGTTTCATATACTCTAGGAACTTAGATGACTTAGACATGATCAAAATATCCTTCTGCCCATAGGCCCTGAAGGAAATCATGGGCGGTTACTAGATAGTTATGAATAGCAGGATTCTCATCAGCGTCAATCAATAAATCAGCTTGATAAACCCCGTATGTCATATCTGCTAAATCTTTTTGTGTATAGCCTAGCATTCTATCAACTCCATGTATTTAATCATAGTATTAAGTGTTATGTGAATATAACAATCACAATCATCTGATGTGTCTCTGTCATCAAAATGTGCCAAGTTGTCATCATACATATAATCAATTAGTTCCTGTGTAGTAATCATTCTTCCTCACATTCTAAATAGTATTGGTCCCCTGGATTTAAATCATAGAATAGATTAAACCTACCCTTTAAGTAATTGTTATCTGCCATTTCTGCAAATCTATAATCTGCAAATAGTTGGCCTTCATCTAAATTAGCATTAACCCAATCTTCAACAAGCATTTCTCCTATCTCAGAATATGTTGCGTCAATTACCATTTGGTTTTCATTCTCTAGAAAACTCATTCGGCTCCCACCTTTCTATATTCGGGTACTTTAGTGTCTAAGTATATAGCATGGGTCTGACATTTTGCGACAGCATCTAGGTCAGCCTCTCCTAGCCAATTGCAGTTGCCACAAATCTGACCGCAATCTTCTTCGCAATACTCCATTTGGTCTGTTGCATCACAATCACGGCACATGTTCTCGTATTCTGATTCTGAGATAACTTCTCCACGAAGGAATTCACATTCCCCACCCCAACCTGTTTCTTCTTCATATGATAAAGTAAAGAGTAGATTAGGATACTGTGCAGATAGTTTAGATAGAGCAGCCATTGGTCGTGACCATGCAGTATTAAAGTTATAATGAACTACATAGTTCTCGCCGTTCTCGGCTTCCTCGATAGTTGTATCAGGATATTTATTATCCTCAGATACGGCTACATCCCATTTGGTGCCCCACTCACGGACATTGAAGTTATACCAATCATTTGTCTCAAACTTAAACCAATCGGAGTCGGTGGAACGAGGCGGTTGTCCATGATATACCTCATCAGTAATACCAGCATCTCTATAGTTATAGATATTATGAAAAGCAAAGATAGGATTAACATACTTAGTTTGCTTAACATCATATGCTAAATCACCTACTGCAGTAATAGAATAAACAAATGGCTTATTCATCTGCTTGATTAAAGATTTAACTTGCTCAGGATTGCCTTCAATAGTTAAACCGTTATATACCCAATTTGGCATTTTATATCC
>Ga0208682_1000054_pt1 | contig 35863 bp, 48 predicted proteins | sample Colrivmeta156802_FD_187687 | JGI IMG/M metagenome (GOLD analysis project Ga0208682, IMG submission 187687) | Estuarine microbial communities from the Columbia River estuary - metaG 1568-02 (SPAdes) (version 2) | ecosystem: Environmental > Aquatic > Marine > Intertidal zone > Estuary | place...
CGTTAACCCTTGCGAGGCTATAGATTTTTCTGAGAACTCGTATTGGACTTGCGATCCTCTACGGCAACTGACAACCAGTTACTAGGTAGGCACCTTTCGTTCGCAGCTGACGAGCGCTTAAGCTTTGTTTTTTGGGTTGGATTAGTTATTCACCAATAGAACTTTATTCCAAAGTTTTTGACTCTGTGGATTATGAAAGTAGTGGCTCGTCATTAGGCCAACCCCGATTTTGTCAGGGTCGATACTTAACTACTCTCTGAGATATCCCTACCTCAATTTTTCCGGATTCCTCTTAACTGCAGCCTTGGTAGACTGATGATAAGGTTAGTAACAGCACCGTCTGTACACCAACTTGTCTTTCGACTTTAAGGTTCCCATTAAATTGGAGTTCGCAATCATGGAGTCGGATGAGTCCACTCCTTGCAAATATCCTACAGGTTAATCTTATTGAGGTTCCCCTCTCAACTAAACGACCCACATCGCCTAGTCAGCATTCCATTTCTCCTACAGTGTTACCCTCAGATACTCAGGACTTCTGATATCCTGCTTGCCTACTTGAGTTCCTTGCGAAACCGCAGAGCCGATAAGTCTTATAGCTCCACTTTATATCTGTTTCCAGATTTATTTAACGATCATAGGCGACCGTGTTGCAACCTAGCAAGCTAGGCTACATATATCAATAAAATTCAAAGAACTTATTTTGTGTTTACTTATTTATTATACCTACTTTATTCTATATCGGTTTAATAAAAGTAAAAAAAAAATTAAGGGTTTGAAAAGAGATCCGAAAAAATTTTCGCTGAAAGATTGTTGTGTTTTGACTTGCCCATTTTTGAATTACTTGAATCTTGAACTTTGAATTCAGTGTCTTCGTCTTAACATCGATTGGATAGCTAGTATGTAAGAAATAGCTTGTGGCCATTTGTTGCTACCGATCCCCCTTCACTCTTTTCTCTCCCCTATATTTTAAATTTTGGTTTTTGCATTGTGAGCTTCTAACTCCTCTTGCAACATCTCGATTTGAGACTCCAATTTTTCAATCCACTGGTCTTTCTCAACAATTGAGATTTGTGTAGTGTATTTTACTGGAGCATCCATTCGATATGATTGGTGCATTCCTTCTTTGCAATCCAAACTTTTCAATTTAGAAACCAAAGATTTTAGTTCAGCCAATTTAAAGATTTTATCATAAACCTTTGAGTTAGCTTTGTGAATAGCTGTTTTTAGGGCAACTAATTCATCAACCGACGCCATTGCTTTTTCCAACGCTTCTCTTGCATCATAAGGACGTGTAGTTCCTTCTTGAATCGAGTTGTACGCCGAAACATGCGAAATGTACTCATTAGTTTTTGAAACTAATTTGTTTTTCTGTTTAAGTGCTTTTGTGATATTCATGTTTTATTGTATTACTTAGTTAATAATAGTTTTTAATATACCTAAAAACTTTTTGAGCGAATAGACAGAATCGAACTGTCGTCTCCAACTTGGAAGGATGGAGTAATAACCACTATACGATATTCGCAGCTTTGGGCAGGATCAGAGGCCTTCTGCCTGCCGGGACCTCGTCGTTAACTTTCGTCAGAGCGTACCGAGACACTGTTGTAGTCAGGACAGGATTCGAACCTATTCCAGCTTTGCCATAAAGAGTCAGCCTAACTGTACTCAACCTTGGGGAGGTGCCTCCAACCAATGGACTCCTAACTAGTTGCGGTCCCACCGGGAATCGAACCCGGCATACCGCCGTGACAGGGCGGCGTTATAGCCGATTAACTACAGGACCAATTGTGTAGCCCCACCGGGAGTCGAACCCGACTTTCCAGGATGAAAACCTGGCGTCCTAACCGATAGACGATGGGGCCAAAAAACAAATCTTGCATGCTCACCATGCTTGTGGATTTGATTGAACATAGTTTACTGTTCACCTGGTGTAAGTGCACTACAGAGCAGGGTCCATCACATAATACCTTGGGTCATGTATACTTCATTGGGTAATTACTCCCACGAAGCCAAGGTCTCTTTCAACGGTGCTAACCCGTCTTATGTAAGATTTGTAGTGGAGGTGACAGGAATCGAACCTGCGACCCTCTGCGTGCAAGGCAGATGCTCTAGCCAACTGAGCTACACCCCCATCTCCGATCCTTATTTATAGTCTCGACCGGAGTAGACTTAGTTGAATTTTAAAAAATTCAATAGGTTAAGCGTTGTTCTTAGCCGAAACTTCAGCTCTAACATCTTGTGCTAGACTTTTGATAGTTTGCATGGCTTTACGAACTCTCGTTCCAGCTGATTTGTTTCCGCTTTCGAAAAACTTTACTGCATCTGCTTGAACCGCGTCAAGTGTTGCTTGGATTTGTGCTAATGTTTGCATAGGTATACTTTATTTAAATTATTAATTATAGTTATTATACTATAAACAGGTTAATAATTGTATTGAGCCTCCTGTCGGAATCGAACCAACGACCTACTGATTACAAATCAGTTGCTCTACCAGCTGAGCTAAGGAGGCAAATAGGTGAAGTGTGACGTCTACTTGATTTATAGTAACCATCTATAAACTAAGGGTTCTCTTCACCATTGTGGATATAAGCTACTTGCCTACTCTTGGACTTCCACAAGCCCCATGTTGTCCCGCAAGGATTCGAACCTCGATTATCTGGACCAAAACCAGATGTGCTGCCTTTACACCACAGGACAGTGTACTTTCCAATATGTCAAAGACCTTTTTGTGGGAGCAGGTGGACTCGAACCACCGAACTCGAATGAGGAGGGATTTACAGTCCCTGGCAATTGCCGCTATGCGATACTCCCAATTATTATTTTCTAGGCTTTTTTGTAATTACTTCATCAATAATTCCATATGCCTTGGCCTCTTCTGCATTTAACCAAAAGTCTCGAGTTGCATCCCGTTTTACCTGTTCTGGATCTTTATCACAATATCCACCTAGTAAAACAAACAACTCAGCATTTACCTTTTGCCACTCTTGCATATCGATTTCAGCATCTTGGATATTTCCGCTAAAACCGCCTGAAGACTGATGCAACATTGTAGTTGAGTGTTTTAGTGAGGAGCGCTTTCCTTTTGTTCCTGCTCCTAACAACACTGATCCCATTGATGCAGCCATTCCAGTATTAACTGTTTTGATATCGCAGTTAATATAGTCCATTACATCTACCATTGAAAGACCACTCTTAACGCTTCCGCCTGGACTATCAATATGCATTGTAATATCTAATCCATCAACTGAATCCAAAAACATTAGCTGAGCTTGAACAATAGTCGACATATGATCGTTGACTGGCCCGGCTACCCAAATTAATCTTTCCATCATTAATCTGGAAAAAATATCCATTTGAGTTGCACGTAATTCGCGCTCTTCTAAAATATAAGGAGTCATTGACGACTCAATCTGTTTTTGATGGTAGTGCATATTCAGTGAAGAAATGCCATGCTTACTCATCGCGTATTTTTCAAATTCGTTTCTCATACAGTTATTATACTAATTTAATTATACTATGTACTTTCTGTAGGATTCGAACCTACGACCCTCTCGGTGTAAACGAGATGCTCTAAACCAACTGAGCTAAGAAAGCATGCATGTAAGTAGAATTCGACCTCCTTTGCATAGGCGTAATTGGGAGGAATACTGAACTCGCCATTTCTATATTCTACTTACATTTGTGATCCCGGATGGACTCGAACCATCGACTCCCTCATTAAAAGTGAGGTGCTCTAGCCAACTGAGCTACGAGATCATTTTTGTTGCGGGACCCGGACTCGAACCGGGGACTTCAGCTTATGAGACTGACGAGATAACCATCTTCTACACATCCCGCAATATTGGCGTCCCGGGCAGGATTCGAACCTGCGACCACTCGATTAACAGTCGAGAGCTCTACCGCTGAGCTACCAAGACATTTTGCACACCTGAAAGGATTCGAACCTCTAACCGCGGTTTTGGAGACCGACATGATACCATTTCACCACAGGCATGTATGTTGAGTACAAGGTTGGAATCGAACCAACACCAATAGTTTTGCAGACTATCCGACCACCACGATCATCCTGTACCTATAGTAGTTCCTAAAGGACTCGAACCCTTATCTCTTGATCCGTAGTCAAGTGTTCTATCCATTGAACTAAGAAACTATAAGTCGAACTGGATGGACTCGAACCATCGACCACTCGCGTATCAGGCGAGTGCTCTAACCAACTGAGCTACAGTTCGATTGAATTAGAGCAAATATAAAACAAATATTTGACACTAAAAAATTTTTATTCACTTTTTTTCCAATCTTTTTCTTCTCCTAATCTGATAGGAACAAAGAGGGCAAATCCATTATCATCTTCGAAATGATTGCAAGTATCAATATAAGTGTTACCGAACTTATATCGCCAGTATTCAAACTCTTGCAGGTCTGCATTCCATTTTGCAGTAGTGGCATTACGTGTATCGCCAATATAAACTTGACCGTGGATCAGGTCGCGTTTTGGAATTGCACCTCTTTGTATAAGTTTAGGAATATAAAAGTTTTTATATTCTTCGGGCTCTGCTCTAGGAATAGTTGGAACTTCATGTGGCTCCTTAAATGGAGTAGTTTCAGTTTCCCAATATTCCCTAATCCTTTTGGCACGATCGATTCGATCATGCTCCAATTGTTTCTGTATTTTGAGTTTTAAAAACTCTTTGTCTATATTATCCATAATAAGTAATTTACAAATTTTTAACTACTGCTGGTAGGACTGGATTCGAACCAGTACAAAGGGATTAGGCTTTCGCTTTATTTCCGATCTTTAACCCCGAGACAGGAGGTCGTGTCTGCCAAATTTCACCACCTACCAGCAACAATTTTAAGCGGAAGCTGAAGGATTCGAACCTTCGGGACTTTGACATCCACAGCTTTAGCAAAGCTGCACAATAGACCACTCTGACAAACTTCCAATGGGGTGACTGATGGGAATCGAACCCACGACCTTCTGAACCACAATCAGACGCTCTAACCAACTGAGCTACAGCCAACGTGGACAGGGGCGGGGTCGAACCGCCGACACCAGGATTTTCAGTCCTGTGCTCTACCTACTGAGCTACCTGTCCAAATACTTTCCAACATGTCAAAGAACCTATTCTGTAAAAACAAAAAACCCGAACTTTTTGGGTTCGGGCTCAGTGTTTTCATAGTTACTAACTTTATAATACCTATCAACGCCTGAACCCTAAGTCACGGTCATTGCCTGTCCACTTAGCATATGCTACTTGGCTAAAGCAATTCTCGATAATATGGTTCATTTGTGTTTGCATCACGGTGTTATTTTGTATAGTTATTTATATTTGCTAATATACACAAAGTTTTTGACAATTTGCATATTATTTTTTACTTTTTTTGTTTTTTAGTATTGACTTAACTAGCTTCTTATCATTTTTTTCATGATAGTATACATGTTTAAATGCCATGTATACTATGACAGCACATATTGCGCATATCAATATTCCGGTAAGTATTCCCATAATTTAAAATATTTTTATACTGTGTGAGTAATAGTTACTCGTACACAAGTTTGGGCTTGAGCCTCATTCATAAAGAAGTTATTAATATAACCCATGATATTGGCACTGCCGATTGGATTAGCTGAGTGAGTATAGACTAGTGGAAATTGAAAAGGCTTACCTCGCTTTACGTCTCGTGATAAGTCACTCCACTTTGGATTCCTATCATAAAACTCGTTAACTAACCATTTAGCACAGTCATATCCAGTTTTCTCATTAATATGCGTGTAATCTAAAATATAATTAGGACTTACGTTATTAAAGTATTCACTCATAGCCGAATCACCTAGGTCGTGGTCAAGAGAAATTACTTCGATATTCTCTAACCCAGTTTCTTTAACTAAATGTACAAACTCTTCATAATTTCGGACTACTACCCATTCAGTTTCAACTGGAGTTCGTACATCATCTAAATAAATTCTAATCATAATTTCCTATCTTCTTTTAATTGATTACGTATCGCATCAATATCCTTTGTACTAAACCAATTACGGTTTTCCCAAATTTCAAGTAACAATTTACCTAATTCGGTTTCGGTATAAGTTGAACCCCTAAATACTTTATTGTAATCTATTGGTGCGTTTGCTTGAGCATTTTCAATGTCTGCTTCTGTGTAAAATTCTGGTGGCATTTTATTTTCTGTTTAAGATTTCAACTTTAAGTAGGTCATCGGAATCTTTGGAAACTTTAAATGTTACTTCCCTAGCGCCCTTTGCCCAAAATAGCAATTCTAACATTTCTGAAATTTCATCGGGATATTGATCACGAAGAATTTCGCCAGTTCTAAACGGATCATTTTCGATCTTGTCTTTAAACTCGTCCATTGTTTCTTTGAATAACTGTATGTTTAACTTTGCCATTTACGATTAATATACCCTTATTGGGGCCATTTTTGCTGAGGACATGCACTTGGCCCCTTTGGTGAGAAAATTTTCTTGTTAAGAGGACAGCCGCATGCACCGCAATAGTGAATATTTAATTGATTAACTTTTGATTCTGGACAGGCTTCACAAATAGCGAGTCGTTCGTCTGCTGTTGCCCTTTGTTCAGGAGTTGGGTTAAACGATCTAAACCAGGCAATAGATACTTCCTTTAAATCTATCATTACGATTGATTATTTTAGTTATTATACTATGAAAATTGGATTGGATTACTGGCGAATTCCAGTTCTAACTATATAAAAGTTAGTTGTTCCACCTGAAACTGGCCCATCTATTAGCAGCGATTGTTGTCCAGGTAAAGTAGATTTCATGTTAGCTGTTCCACTATTAATAGTAGACCATTGGGTTGCCGAGAATATTCTATAGTCTGGTGTTGAATTTGGCCAAGTTAAAATAGTAGAGTTAACTTTAGAATAAATTAAGAACACATCTGTAATTGATAATGAGTTATTATTATTTGCGTCAATTCTATAGTAATCCTTTGAGTTAAATGTTTGTGTTAAAATCTTATTGGTAAATGTTTGAGCATCAGTCGATGTTGGAATTGTAGTTGTAATAGATTCAATTGACACTCTAAAATCATATTTGTTTACACTTAGAGAAGTTGTGAATGAGTATACTCCGCTTGCATTAGTAGTAGACGAACTATTAAAAGAATAGGTTAGATCAGATTTAAGTTTAGAATATAGTTTAACTTCAACGTTTGGAAAAACGATTACCTCTGAATTGTAAACAGTTCCGGAATATGTAAATGGTGCAACTGTAATTATTCCTGCAGTTGAAAATGTAAATCCACATGTTCCATTTTGTAATTGAGCTCTATACAAAACACCATCGGTTTGATTTGAATATGAATTGGTCGTAGAGGTATTTGTAATATCTGTCCACGTTACTCCATCATTTGCCGAACGTTGCCATTTAACAATAGTTCCGGTATGTCCACTAAGCGTTAGCGTACCTGAATTGGTTGCGGTTGCATGAACTGCAGATGAAACTGATCCTCCGACTGGCGGAGTTCCCGATGTAACGGTAATGGTCTTAGCACTAGTATTAACTGCACTTCCACAGTTTGGTGTTTGCACCTGTGCTCTATAATAATAGGTACCTGCTGTATTAAGAGTTTGAGTTAAACTTGCAGTCGTATTTGTAATATCAGTCCAGTTAACATTATCAGTTGACCTTTGCCATTTATTAATATTACCCTGTTGACCAGATAAGGTTAGTTCAGCTTGACCGCCTGCACAAATTGAATTGTTTGCTGCGAATACCGAGCCAGCGGTTGTTGGCTTAACTGATAGAGCGCTACTCGATGTTGCTAAACCTGAACAAGTAGTTGGGCTAGTTGAATTTACAATTGCTCTATAATATGTAGTCTTAGTTAAGTTAGTAACTGTGATGCTAGCGGACGTACTTGAAATTGTAGTACCTGCAGTAAAGAAGTTATCAAAAGAAGATTCCCATCTTACAATACTTCCAGTATAACTATTAAGAGTTAGGGTTGTACTATTTGAACCTGAACAAACATTAATATCTCCACCTGAAATATAACCGCTCGATGCTCCGCTAATCTCAATACTTCGGGTTAATATTGTAGTACTTGATGTAATATCTCCAGGCATATCTCCATATTCACAAATATAACCAGGTAGAGTGCTATTGGCTAAGTCATTCCATTGGCCATTATTTGAAGAATAGAATTGACCAAAAGCTTCTGATGTACCATTAGGCTCGCCGCCTGCCCATTTATGATACATACCCGATACTAAGGTTGTGCTTGGGGTATTTCCGTTTGAAAAGTTTTGACCTTTTTCTGGACCAGTTACCCAGTGCCACTTACCTTCAGCTGCCGATTGACTAGCATAAACAGTTGAACCCTTTGCTGTATTAATATAGTTATAATCATCAGACGCTCCCATCCAAGCATCGTTTGCCATTAACTTCCAAACAAAATTATTTTCTGCTTCTGACATCATTGTTGCTAAATATCCAGCTCGGCCAAAATATGATTTAGCAGAGGCTGCCGTATAGGAATTAGTCCAAGATGTACTACCTGAAACATATTCATAGAAGTGTTCAGTTAATGGATTATAAAATACTGTACCTGCTACAAAAGTAATTCTTCTTTGTAGGGCATAGCAGGTTGAAGTAGTTGATCTAAACTCAACTCCGCTTAACACAGTTTGCCAATTAGAGGCAGTAGTAGAACCGCTAAATGCTAAGACTCCAGTTGTTGTATTAAATGCCGCAACCGATATTCCCGATGGCAGAGTTGCTGTAGATCTTAATTGATCTCCGCTTGCACCACTTGTATAGGCTTGAGATATTTGAACCCTGAACCCGCTAATTGTTCCGTTTGCTGTTATTGATATGTTTGGATCAACTTTGGTCCATGTATTAAAGCTAACTGATACAACCCCACTACTACTTGTTCCAAGATTAACTGTTGTTGCTTGCGCAAAACCTAGTGCTGGAATTAAGAATAGGACAAGTCCTAATAATATGTAGAGTTGTTTTTTAAACATAATTACATTTTGCTAACTGCGTCTAATAAACTTTTCTTTACTGCACTAGCGAAAGTTGTTTTTTCAAATGGAAGATTCTCGTCTTTTAATTCAATTAAGGTAGATTTAACCGTGGTTTTAGCTGTGCCTTCTCCAATATATTCTTTACCATCTTTGGTAATTTTAACTTTAATAATAGTTTCTTTCTTAATTGCAGTAAAAGGTCCGATTGAAACGCCAGTAGTTGGAGCCTCTATTGAAAAAAGATCAACTGTAATTGGCGAACCGTCGCTGCAAATTGTATATTTTTCTGAAACAATTTCTTCTGCTAATTGTTTAATTCCAAAGATTACTCTTTCTTTTTTCATATCAGGCGCATCTGCACTTGCGATAACGCTTGTTACTTTATAACAAGGTTCAGTAAAAGAAAGTAGAGTAAGGGTTGATAAAACTAATAATAACTTTTTCATAGTATTTGATTTTTTAAAGCATAACTTTACCACCGGTTAAGATCTGATAGTTAAGCATATTTTTATTCATTTCATAAGTTCCCGAGAAACTTATATTAAATTTAAATTTCTTTGTAATTGAATAATCCCATGAACTAAATGGAACTACCAATAGACCTGAACTCCACCAATTTCCTTCATAGAATTGTGTAAATGGAGAATAGACTCCAAGTACCAGGAGAGTTGCTGTTATTTTTTTACCTGCATTAAACATATAAAATCCACCGCCGACTGCTGATAAGTTTTGAAAACCAGTTTCTCCAATTGCACCAGCTGTAAAGTTAAGACCGCCCATAAGTGACAGTTTTGTAAATCTCTTTGACGAAAGTAAAGTTGTAGTATTAAAAAAGTCTCTATCTGGATTTATCATTGATGAGTTTGCAACAATAATAGTTGTTTTACTCTTAGGCAAGGTCCATGCACCATAGAACGTAACGTTTGAATTATTAATTTGAGTAGTAAAGTTTCCTAAGAATCCTCTAGCAAAGGTGTTTTTAGTATTAGATTTAGTCATACTCATCGTAAACTTAAATTGATCCTTTTCTCCCTCTTCTGCGCTACGTACAGCTACAATATCGCCAGTTCCAATAAGAGCACCAGTTCTTGCTCGGTTTTTATCTCCATTTTTTGAACTTCCGCCGCCGCTAGAACTACCGCCTCCACTTGATGTTGCTTCAGCTGCATTTGATACAGAATTTGCAGTTCCGCCGCTTCCGCTACTTGAACTAGACTGGGTTGCTCCGCCTGTTTCTGTGGTGTTTCCTGTACCCCCAGCTGATCCCGTTCCGCCGCCATTAGTGTTACCATTACCGCCAGTTCCGGTTGACCCAGTTGATCCCGTATTACCTACAGGCGGCTGAGACGATGAACCTCCTCCTTGAGTTGAACCACTTGAACCTGAACCGCTTCCTCCCGAGCCTGAAGCAGGGTTTCCACCTGCTTGACCAGAACCTGAACCTGATCCAGTGTTTCCGCTTCCAGTATTTCCGCTAGAACCTGTTGTATTTCCTCCGTTATTATTAGATGAGCCATTTCCTTGATTATTTGTTGATCCAGTTGAACCACTAGACTGAGTATTCCCACTAGAACCAGAGGAACCATTAGAATTATTGTTATTACCACTGCCGCTGTTTCCATTTCCGCTACTATTTTTCTTATCGTCTTTTTTTCCATCGCCGCTACCGTTTCCTGAACCATCGCCGGAAGATCCATTGCTTACAGTATTTCCAAGATTACCGCCGACTGTCCCTGCAACATTTGATGAAAGACTTGCTGCCATCATTGAAACTGATGTAATATTAGTTAAGGTTGAAATGATGTTATTTGTAACGATTAAGTTAGTTGAGTTAACTGCTTGAGTTGTAGCCTGATCGCATGGTTTACCAGCATTTGAGCCAGAAGTTTGATTTAACCATGATATAAAATTACCATTGCTAAAATCTGCATTACTAAATGTTCCAACTTGGCCATAATATGTTACGGCGACATTTGCACCACTAAGTGGAACAGATACAAATTTAATATTCTTTGTACATGGATCTACATATTGATAAATGTAGCTTTGAGCTTTTACCAAAGAGGTAAAAGCAGATAACAATAGTATTAAGAACAGAGATCTCATCGTCTAAAGACTCCCTTTTTGATCAACTTACTCACTACACGTGAAGCAGCAGTCTCAAGGGATTTCTTAGTCGATATACCGATTGTTGATTGGTTAAACTTAACCTCGTCAACGCCATCCAATAGACTTGCTTTCTTAACAGTAATTGCTTCACCAAGCCCTGAGCCAGTAATAATTTCGCCTGTTTCAGCGTCTACAAATCTTACTTGAAGGCCGATTGTAGTTTTTTGTTTAACTTCTGCACTAGAAACTTGAATTTCTTCATCTTCTGATATTGCAAAATCATAAACTTCGATATAAACAAAGTATTTAGCAAGAATAACATTGCCTTTTACTTGAATAGTATTCGCTGAGACTCCTTTATCTGATGCTTTTTGTTGAGCAATCATTTTTTGTTTAATCTCTTCCCTGTCCTCTGTGAATTTAAATCGGTCAGTCGATTCTAAAAATTCAAGAACAATATTGGCAACACCAAGACCTACTCGATTATCCTTTAATTCAGGGTACATCTCATATAACTCTTCGTTAATACCAATTTTTAATACTTGAATTGGAATTACAATAGTATCATCGTAATTTGCAACAAGGTTTATTGACTGCTTCTTTTCAAAATCAGCCTGGTAGGTTTCAGTTTTAGTTGAACCAATTGTTTGAGCTTGAGCGCACACTGTCAATAACAGCATGGTGCAAATTACGATTAACTTTTTCATATTCCAAGTTTATAGGCAATAAATCCCAACCCACCAAACCAAACGGTTGCCAGTAAGATTATTTTCCAGTTTTCTTTAAAGAAAGAATATACCTTCTCCATAAAGTTTGCTATTTTTTATTCTACCGGAGTTTCTTCGTCAGAAGAACCTGGTTTATTCTTTCCAGTTAGATATTTGTCAACTGATGCTATACCAAATGCACCTAAGGTAATAACCATAAAACCATCAAAAATAAATTCATTAATTTCGAAAGGCATACCTTTAACACCTGTGTAAATGTCAACTCCAAATGCAATAACCATTACTAAGAAAGCACCAAAGCCTACGATTGATTTTTCATTGATATCGTTATCATCCATAAACATACGTTTAAAGAAATTCGGTTTTGTTTTTTCTAATTTAGCCATGTTAATAGTTTTTATTTTTTTAATTACCAAGAATCTTCTTCTTTCTTAGCCTCTTTTTTAGGAGCGGCTGGCTCTGCTGCAGGAGCTTTCTCTATAACTCTTTCTTTGATGATAGTTGTGGTACCACCATTGTTTTGCTGTTTTTGAGTATTCTCTTGATTTTGTTGAACATTAACTATAACAGGAGCCGGGGCAGCCTGTTCAGTTTTAGTTTCTTCTTTGTCATCACCACCAAAAAGAGTAGTAGTTAAGTATGTTCCACCTGCTAGCACAACAGTTGAAATTGTTCCGATTAGGGTCTTCTTAAGACCTGACCAAGTGCCGTCGTTTTCTGTTTCTTCAGACATTGTTTAATTATTTTTTTATTATTTAATTACTTTAAAACTATTTCCTTTGCTGATGCAACCTTCTTACCAGACCAAAGAATTGCATAGTAAATTCCATCGGGAACATGACCTAAATTTGTAGTGTAGGTATAGGTTCCAGCTGGCATAAACTGATTAACTAAAGTTTTAATAGGTTGACCTAGGTGATCTCTAAATGTAAGATTCACCAGTGCATCTTCTATAATATTAAATGTTACTGCAACCTGATCTCTAGTTGGGTTTGGCGCTAATCTAACTTGCATCAATTCGTTTTCGATTAATTGATTGCCAAATCCAGGATTAACAATTAATACTTGAATAATTCCATCGGTTGGTGTAATATTTAAATCTCTAAGAGTACCAGCAACACCTGCAAATTTACGAGTTACATAGAGTGGGCTTTTATTCCATTGATTTTGAGGAACTAACGCTTTAAATTGAATATTAATTGCAGTTTGCCCGTCACTTAGTGGATTAGTTGTAGTAAAGTCAGAAGCTCCCCATTCGATTGTTCCATCTGATGGATTTACAAATGATAACCAATGAGCTACTCCAGCTTCAGCAGAAAGAGATTTAAATTCTAATAGAAGTGGATCGTATTTCATTGCTAATTGCAGAGCACTGATTTGAGTATTGGTTGCTAAAATTTTAACAGGAACATTAACTAAATTTCCAGCCTCAACCGATAGTGTTGGCATGTTTACTTCAATTGTTCCTAATTGATTAGCATTATCATATTCAGTTGTTACATCGATAATATGGTTTGGCGCATTATTAGGATTAATAATTTGAATAGGGGTTACACGTGCCATATGGAATCCTGTTCCATTTGCATCACCTTTACCTAATACATAGAATGTTACAGAATCAGGTTGACCTGCGACAATATTAAATGTAATATCAGTTATACCTGCAATTGATGAAGTATAGTTTGTAGATGAACCATTGATGGTTGTGTATTGAGCCGCAGTAAAGAATTTAACATCTGGCGTACTGTTTGGCCATGCTGTAAATCTTCCAGCTAATCTACCATAGATACCATAGGCATCTGTAATTGAAATTGTATTATCTGAGTTTACGTCAGCTGCATAGTAATCAAATCCAGTTGGAGTTGCTTGTCCTAATACATATTGGTTTACTTTAGCAGCATCTGCTGTAGAGATTGTATTACCTACGGTTAACGTATCACCTTTAACATATAATCGTGCATTAAAGTAAGTAGTATCGACAACTACATTATTAAATGCAAATGCTCCAGATACAGCAGTCGTATCCATTTTAATAGTTGACCAAGTACCACCAGTCTTTGGACGTTGCTGTAGTTGAACAATAATATTCTTTGAACCTGAACCAGTTACGTTGGTAAATGTACCATGGTAATTAAGAGATGGTCTTACAAAGATACCACCATAGTTGTGTTGGCTTAGTGTACCATCTGTACCATCTTGCTTTGCCAATAACTTAGGGAAAGAGTTTCCACTGGTTGCAGACCAAGTTAAGTTTGAAATTGCAGTTAGTGCTTGGAATGTAGAATTTGTCGCATGGGTAAATGTAATTTCAAAAGTTTCACCTTCAGCTAGCGTCCATGTGCTGCTTGAACCTGTATAAACAAGCGTAATTGTAATAAATCCATTAACTGAATCAGTTACATACGACAGAACTTCGTTTGACGCTGAAGTTACTGCAGCGACAGTAGCACCAGTAAATGCAGTCTTATCATAGAATACTCTAAATTGAAGACCTGTTACTAGGGTTGAGGTATTATTTTTGTAAGTAATTCGTGCTTTGGTTTGACCAAGCAGAGATGATCCAACTGTGTAGTTGGTGTCAATCAAGACCCAAGCACCCGAAGATGGAGCTGGAGGACCTGTTTGAGCGTAAATTGAGCTTGCCGAGAGACATAGCACGGCGAATAGGAGGGTTTTTAGCCACTGTTTCATTTTAAATCTAGACCTTTTCTTATTATTTATCTGGTTTATTTGTGTTACTTGACGCCAGAAACAAAAAAAGGGAAACAAATAGTTTCCCTTTTAACTCCGAGTATATTAACTCTTGATTACTTGGTAGCAGTGGCTGTGTCTACAGCTGCAGTTGAGTCTGTTGCGCAACATGCTGAATCTACTTGAGTAGAGTCAACAGCTGTAGCATCAGCACCAGCTGAACCATTTCCACATGCAGTAATTCCTACTGCAGCAACTAGAAGCATTACGATTACGTAGTTTTTCATATGTGTTGTTTTTTTATTGTGTTTTGTTTTTAGTTTTGAACTAGTTTAACGTTAACTGCGTTTAAACCTTTTTTACCATCTTGTACGTCAAAGGTTACTGTGTCATTCTCGCGAATGTCTTCTTGTAAACCTGTTGAATGTACAAAAATTTCTTGTCCATTGTCTTCTTTAATAAATCCAAAGCCTTTTTCAGCGTTGAAGAATTTTACTGTTCCGTTTTTCATTTGTATTGTATTGTGTGTGTTTTTATAAAGGTATTATACCTAATTATGTTACTTGGTTTTAAATTCCTGACTCTTCAAAGGCCAATCTCATCTTTGCAGAGAGCTGATCGTATCTCATATTGAATTTAGGGGAGCATGCTGCGACTACAGCTTTATTTGAGTATGGGGTATTACCGGGCTTACACCATTTTCTTGAAGTAAGCATCCAATTATAGAAAAGAACATACGCGTTAGCACATCTAGTATATTTTTCTATATTAATCGGAAGGTTAAAGTCTTTGATTAGCTGAACGCTACGCTTTTCATTATCAAGTTCAAGATCCCTAGATAGAGCCATCCACTTTTCAATACTGCGCTTAGTTTTTCCGTTTAGCCACTCTTCAATATGACCCATTGCAAAGCCGGCTTCTTTCCAAATTGGAATATTTTCGTCCCATTGGGTAAAGTGACCAAATTCATGGACCAAGACCTCAACTGCGACTGGATTTAGCATTGCAACTACTAACTTGCGGTTTGCTTCATCGAAATATCCCGAACACTTCATGCCGTGACCCAGCATTAAGTATCTTACGTTTCTTAGTTCGACCCTAATTCCAGTACGTTTACATTCAGACTTTACGTGATTAATAAATGCTTTAATACGTGGATGTTCTAGTCGACTGGCAGTTGTCATATAGGATTATTTATTCGGCTTCCACATTAGGCCAAGCTGAATAACTCCGTCGTAAGGTTTAACGTCTGGTTTAACCCAAGACTGATATGTTTGATAGTTTATATCGCTACTAACTGAAAATGACAGACTTTTTGATAAGGGGTGCTCCAATTGAGCAATAACTCGACCTACCATATTGTTCTTAACGTCTGCTCCAGTATTAGAGGCAAGGGGCGGCTGTATGGTGGCAATGATTGTTAATTTAGTGTCTGTACCCAACACAAGTTTACCTCTAGTTGAACTGCGAATAGTCCAGCTACGATTGCCGTCAATTAATTGAAGTTGTTCTGTTGTAATGGCTTGCGAAACTTCAATCTTTTTACCTGGAGCATCAACTAGAACCTTTTTATAACCAGCTCCTCCGGTCACCCTGAATTCAACCTTTCTGGTATATGAATGTTCACCTTCACTAAAAAATATAAGTGACTGTACCTTATCCAGAGTCTTCCAGCCATACACAGAAAGGTTAATATCTCTTCTCTGTAATAGCATTGCGTCATTGACTGATGCATATTGAATTTGACCTGATGCATTGCTAACTAAACCGATTTGGTCAGTGTCCTTTGATTTGTATTCTGCCTTTGTTCCGACCAGATAACCTGCACGGTTACCGATATTTAACATTCCATTTAAGGAATAGGTTTGGGTTTGTGCTCCTGCCAAGCTTGGCAAAAAGCATAGGATAAAAATTAATTTCTTCATAGTGGTAATAGAGTTTGTGCTACAGATACAGATCTAGTCATTGCAAAAATAGTTTTAGCAATGGGCTGAGCACAGCTTACGGTTTTTATTTTATCGTGAAAATTAGATGGAATTGAAGTACTAATAACTAACGAATCTAGATATTGACCATTTTCTCCGCTTAGTCGGTCATATGCAGGGCCAGATAAAACTCCATGCGTACAGATTGCATGAACCTTTAGGGCTCCTGCTTCTTTTAGCAGTTTTGCGGCAAGTAGAAGAGTTCCGCCAGTATCAACCATATCATCAATTAAGATTACACATCGACCATTAACATCTCCAATCAGATCCATTCGTTCAATTGAATTTGGCTTGTCCCTTAGTTTAGATAACATTGAAAAGGTTGCAGTCTCATGTGTTTTAACAAAGTGTTGATAAAACCGCATTGCTCGTTTAACACCGCCTGCATCTGGAGAACATACAGTCCAATCACAAGTTGGATCCAATTCTTTTACATACTCAGTAAATGCAACCCAGCCTGGAATATGTTCAACCGGCATATCAAAGAAACCCTGAATCTGTTCTGAGTGTAGATCAAACAAGATTGCTTTATTGGCGCCTGCGTTTTTAATAAGATCAGCAATTGCCTTTCCGCCAATTGAACCGCGATGGCCTTCTCTTCGATCTTGTCGCGAATATGCAAGGTATGGAAGTACTATAATAATCTCAGATGCAGATGCGCGCTTTGCTGCATCAATTGAAAGTACTAATTTAATAATAGCGTCTGAACTAGTTAAAGTAGTTGTTAAAAATACAGACTTGTCTCTAATTGATTCTAAAAACTGTGGACTAAATTCTCCATCTGAGAATTGATCAATTTTAAATTTACCGACTCTAATATCAGAGTCAGTTAGGGTTGAAAGATGTTCGCAAATTTCGTTTGCAAGTGGACGACCGTCAATTGAGAAAAGTTTATATTGTTTCATTATTAGTTTTGTTCTTTAACAAATGTTCCATTAACCATTTTGCCTGTACGCTTTGCAATAACATCATATGATCCGTTAATGCACTCTTCAATTGTATAACCCTTTAATTTGGCTAAGTTTGTTAAGACTACAACACAATCTCCAATTGCGTCTTTAAATTCGGCTTCGTCCTGCTTTAAGATAGATTGAGCCAGCTCTCCCATCTCTTCGCATAGTTTAATGTATTGTGTTTTAGGATCCCCTTTAGAGTAGATTCCTTTTTCTTCTGCCCAATCTCTAATTGATTGGAATTCGGTTGTTAATTTCATATTATGATACGTATTTAGAAAAATTAATTGCTGCCTGTTTAGCTTCCTGATTTGTTTCAATAATCTTTGGCCCTCTTTGTTTAAATGGTATTACATAAGACATACCATCTTCAATAATCCACTTCTTTTCAAGATCGTCAGCTTTATTGATTGCCTTTTGAAATTTAACTTTCCAGTTTTTCCACTCAGCTTGTGTATAATCAGATTCGATTGGTTTATAGGTTTCATCAAAAAGACGATCACCCTTTTTAAAGCCGGCCTTTGCTCTATGAGACCAGCCTACCCACATATTATCAGTCATTGAATAGCCTGCACTTGGGAACTCTTCGCAAACTACTACAGATTTCTCTAAAAGCCAGTAACAATCGCTTAGTGTGCCAACTAATTTTTTATCCTGTATGGTAACAACTGCATCCGGTAAAGCCCAATCATCATATGTATTGCTAGAGTTATCTTTAACTTGATAATTACCAACAATAACTCCACATGTAGATTCAAAAATCTTAATTAATTTTTGATTTTTCCTAAAACCAGCTTTAGTTTTTCGCTTCTTTAGCCGACTGGCAAAATAAAGGCCTAGAAATTTAAAATGTAGGGTGTTTAAAACATCATTGCCAGATGAATAGTAAGGGGAATCTTTGGTAATGGTAAAATATAGGTCGCCTAAATAAAACGATCTAATTTTAATTCCAACCATTTCGCAAAACCAGTGTCCAAGTTTCATATAGTTATAATTAGTATCTAAACTATTATACTAAAAAACTTGAATTAGATTAACTTAATCTTGAGGAATTTCTAGTACCCAGCTAGAGTCTCCGAAATTATATGAACCTGAGTTTGGTTCAGCTATAATAGAATCGCCTTTTTCGGGGGTAAGTTTAAGCCTTCTGCTAACGCCATCCATTGTAATGTCAGCAGAAGGAATAATATTGTAAGGGTTTGTATTATTGGGAGATGAGTCTAAATAGCCATCGTGGTTTACATGATTGGCTTGCTTAAGATCAGCCCACTCGTTATATGATAATACCTTTGGCACTGATTAACGACGCCCGTATCTATTTAGCATTCTCCAGTTTTTAGGACCTCCATTAACCGTATTGATTTTAATAGATTTGTGTCCGCTAGATTCTGCGCAAACTGAAAGTTCTCTGCTTGATATACCTGTTTGATCAGCCATATCGAATGCAAGTTCAGCTAATTCATCTGGATAATCAAATCCAAATTCAACAATAATATCGTTTGGCGTTAAGGTAATCTTTGCACCTTTACCACTTTTGCGAATTGACTCTACAAATGTATCGTACTTCTCTTCAAGAGAAACTTCCATCATAGAATCCATTCCTTCATTAGTTTTAGTTTCTCCACTAAAGAATGGTTCAACGTCCTGTTTTTCATTCTTTTTAGGGTTTTCTTTAGGATTAGCAAAGTGATCCTTTGGATATGTAGTAACATTAAGAACAAATTTCTTGTTTTTAAAATCTACTTCATAAGATTTTGCAATTTTAGAACCATCTTCTTGTTCGTCCCATCCACCAACAGATGCGCCTTTAGGTTTTTCTCCGTCTAGTGTATCAAGACCAACTCCACCTTTTGAATATTGAAGTGGTTTGTATTCAGATAATTTTTCAATTGCTTCGCTATCTGATTTTGCTTTAACTGACATCCAGTCTTGGTCAAAATCTCCATAACTAGGAACCCAGCCATACCATGTAAAATAGTATTCGTGTTCTTCAGCTTGAGGTTCGTCCGCTTTAACTTCTTCGGTTGGAGCTTCTTCAGCAGCAGGCTCTTCTACTTTAACTTCTTCAGAAGCAGCAGGTTCAGCCATTGGATCTTCAGCCGGGGCTGGAGTAGGAGTTTCAATTTCTTCTTCGTTTACATTAAATTTATCGAAGCTAGTTACTAATGACATATTAATAGTTCTTTTTTCAGTATTATTTATCTTTGGCTGCTACTTCATAATGAAAGCCGTTTCGAACCTTATCTGAAATTGGAATAGGGCTACCGTCTTCATCTATTCTAACAAACGTAATATGCGTAGACAAGACAATATCTTCTTCGTGGGTATAGACATTAAATGATCTTGCCTCTATGTATAGAGTAATACTGGTATTGCCGACCTTTGTTATAGAACCATAAATTTTAAGTAGACTGCCCTCTTTGGCTGGCTTTTTAAAGATACATTCATCAATTTTAACTGTAACCATTCTACGATTATGTGCATATTCCATTGCATAACCGGCTGCAGCTGCATCAATCCAGGCTAGGAGTTTACCTCCAAATAAATTACCATGAAATCCAAGATCAGATTTCTTGATAGGGTGTTGATTTAAAAACTTCATTATTTAGTCTTAAGATTTTTCTTTAATTCTGCAAGATCGGTTCTATACATATCAATTGGTGCAGTCTTTTTTACAGTTACCAATTCTGCAGATTTTTCTTTAACTTCATTTACTAACTGTTCGTATTTCTCTTTAGTTAAAGTTTGAATTTGCATGCTTAGCAAGTAGTCAAAGCCTGAATTGATACGGTCAAACTTAAGCTCATCTAATTCTAAAACGATTTCTTGTTTTGGGCGATTACCTAATTTAAGTTTACCATCAATAATCATCTTAATAAATCTGGCTCTATTTGAAAGATACACTAAATCTTTTTCTAGTGTATCAATTAAGTAGGCCTTGCGTTTATCATAATAAGCTAAACGAAATTTAACAAAGTACTCAACTAATTCCGGTAGACTTGAAAATATTTTAAGTTTTCCTCTTTCATCTAGACATGTTAAATTCTCACTATCAGTTTCTACTAATTTAAGAGTTGTCTCTAATTTATCTTTTGCAATCAAGTCAGCAAGGCTAGCTCGTTGAAATTTAAGGGTATATGAAATTCCGTTTGAACAGTTATCTTCATATGAGAAAATAACTCCACGCTCTTGTAAATTATTTAAATGGTTCTCGTATTTTTGGAATGTCATTGATGGAGGTAACTCGGTAATTTCAACGGTTGTTGTATTAACTACTCGAGCAACTCCTTTAAATTGATATTGGTTATCCCCGATTCTAGAGATTGGCCCATTAAAATCCTTAAACCATGGAAGTAATTCTCCAATCTTTTTACCATCTAATACTTTAGTGCAAGCTTCTATTAATTGAGCAGGATTTCTATTTAAAATATTTGTAGCAAAACCTACTGCAATACCTGAACTTCCATTTAGGAGGACAGTTGGAATAATTGGTAAGAAATATTTAGGTTCGATTTCATTACCTTCTTCGATTTGCGAAGTTAATAGTTCAAAATCTTTATAGAGTAATCTAAAATTTGGAGTAAGTTTGGTTGAAATATAACGAGCAGCACCTGCTTCAGGAGATCGCATTGATCCAAATTGACCAACCTCATCTAATAATGGAAGGGAGTTTTTAAATGATTGAGCCATTCCAATAATAGCTCCATTAAGCGATCCATCTCCATGATGATAGTGAGCATCTGCTGCAATTCGGCCGCCGAGTTGAAATATCTTTAGGGGTTTATCATTAGAACCTTTCCAAACTTTATCTGCAATAAAAATAATTTTACGCTGAGTTGGCTTAAATCCATCTATAACTGAAGGAATTGCTCTGTTTTCAAGAGTGTACATACCATAGGCTGCATAGTCTTGATCTAGAAATTGAGATACTGATTTTAATTCTGCTTTAATCATCATATTGAAAATTGTAAAAGACGTGCTTTTCGAGGAGCTGAATCATTTCCGAACCAGTCGTCTAGTGATTTCGCTGCCTGTTTATCGTTAGTTAATTGTACTAAATTTGGGTTATGAATAATCTCTCGATACTCTGCATCTTCAAGTGCAGCAAGACCTTTTTTGTATTCAACTGTCCAGCCTGTCATTTTAGTTTTAGCTTCCCATTTTAAATAAGAATCGGCTGTATAAAATGGCATGATTTCTTTACCTTTCTTTGCAACAACAAGCGGAGTCATTACTTTAAAGACCTTGCCTTCTGTTACTAATTCTGGCCAATACCTATTAAAAAAGTTAATTAGCAAACCGGCAATAGAGTCTCCGTCTGGATCAGCATCAGTATAGATTAGGATTTTATTATAACGCATTTCCTTGGGATCTTCTCCTAATTTAATACCTAACGATGCCATCAGCTGAACTACTTCTTCGTTCTTAATAACTTCAGTATTCTTCATCTCACTTACATTAAGAAATTTACCTTTAAGTGGAAATGCTCCAAATACCTGAGGATCTCTAAACTTACGAACAGCTGATAGAGCAGACATACCTTCAAATATTCCAAGCGAACACTGGCTTCTGTCCTTGCTTTTAGCATCAATTAACTTAAGAACTTTAGTTGTTGCAAGAGATTTATTAAGTTTACGTAGTTCGGCTCTCTCTTCAGCCTGTTTCTTTTGTTGAATCCAATCTAATAAGGATTCAATTATCTCTGATGCAAAAACTGCTTTAGCAAATTTGTCTGAAACAGTATGAGCTGTTCCAAATTCTTTAGGTTCAGTAATTAGTTTTTCTTTGGTTTGAGAAGAAAACGCTGGATTAATTACTGTACAGTTTATGAATAAGAAAACATGATTACGAATTTCCGAAGGTTTAACTTCAACCTTATGTTTCTTTTTAATTAAGACTCTTAGGTCTTCAATTACCTGATTTAAGATATAGTTTTCATGGGTACCGCCATCTTTAGTTTCAATTGAATTAACAAATGAAATAGATTGATAGCCATCTTTTGAATGGCCAACTGCAAATTCCCAATGCTCGCCCTTTTCCCAAACTGGAGCTTGAACATAGAGCTCAACGTATTCTTTGAAATTTTTAAATCTAAATTTCTCGCCATTAAATTCTAGCTTAAGACCCGGATTTGCTGCTGCAATATCAATAACACGCTTACGCATCATTTTAATATGAGCTTCATCAAGAGATTTCATTTCAAATCTGCTTAAATCTGTTTCATATGAAATTTCAGTAAAACCTTGAGTTGATGCAGAAATCTTTGCAACACCCTTAACTGACATGTTTTTGGTAAAGAGCTGAACTAGTCTCTTTTTACCATCGGCTGTTTCAATCTTAAACTTATTAGAAAAAATATTAACCAGCGATGCACCAACTCCATTTGTTCCAGCTACAATTCTACCTTCATCATCATTAAAATTAGAGCCAGCTCTAAGGTTAGAAAAGATTAATTCAGGAATCCAGACTTTATGTTCTGGATGCTGAACTACTGGAATTCCGCCATTATCCCAAACTGAAATAAGGTTGTCTTTAATAACAACTTTGATCTGGTTAATTTTACCTGAGCGTTTATGCTCGTCGACTGAGTTTGAGATAATCTCATCAAATAACTTTAGAAAGCCGGGATTGTAAGTCAATTCCTCTTTCTCATACATACCATCTTTAAGGATCCACTCCTGACTTGTATGAGGTTTGGTTGAACCGATATACATGCCAGGTCTTTTTAGGACGTGCTCGATCTCATCAAGCAGCTGGTATTTCTTACTAATTTCTTTTGTTGATGCCATCGTTTAGACGTAATTTAAATTAATATACCCAATACTATTAGGTTTGACTAAGACGTTAGCCAGGCGATTAGCTTACCCCAAAGAAAGCCCGCTGTAATTAGGACAAGTACCCATGTAACAAGGAAAGTCCAGTTATATTTCTTCCATTTCATGGATTATTATACTGGTGTACGCTGAAAGAGTTTAAGCTTGATATAATTTAACCTGTCCCTTGTTATCAATTAAGATAGCAGACATGTTTTCAACCCAGTCTCCAGAGTTTAGGTAGTGGTGACCATTGATATAGCGGTCAGCTGGTTGGTGGATATGACCACAAATAACTCCATGACAGCCTTTCTTTTCTGCCATGCGCAGAGCTGTTACTTCAAAATCATTAACATAATTGGTTGCAACTTTAACTCCAGCCTTTATTTTCTGAGAAATTGATTGATATGGAAGATTTCTCCATTTTCTATATCCATTGTAGATACGATTTAACCATAGTGCAAAGTCGTATCCGACTGCTCCAATTTTGGCTAACCATTTATAGTTAGTAATAAAAACATCAATAACATCTCCATGAAAAACGTAATAACTTTTGCGCTGCCATACATCAGATTCAATCCATTCAGAATATTGTAGAGTATAGTCTTCTCTAAATTCAATTCCACCAAAGGCATTACCAATAAATTCAGTTAAGAACTCGTCATGATTTCCTCTAATCCAAATAATTTGAATATCATTTGAAAGTCTTAATAATTTACCAAGAACTTTAGTGTGTTCTTTTCTCCACTTGCCTCCTCTATTAATGGCCCAACCATCTATAATGTCTCCATTAAGAATTAGCTGATGGGTTTTATGTGTATCTAAGAATTCCAAGAACTCTTCGCATTTAGAATCTTTTGTTCCTAAGTGTAGGTCAGATACTATTATAGATTGATAGGTCATGTCCAATAATCATGGTGTTTTTTAAAAAAGTCTGGTTTATTTCGGTTAATATAACTTAAGATCATTAACTTAAACATATAAAAGATACCTTTATTTTCAAATCGTCTTGGCGAAGTATATGCAAGACTAGACTTTAGCATTTTAAAATTAGCTCGATCTACTTTAGAAGAAATTGAATAGTCTTCTGCAAATATTTCAGCTGGATTATAACCGCCAGTTTTCCAATAGGCTGAGGTTTTCCATAATTGAAAGCCGCCTATTGCAAATGGTGGTCCAATCATTTGACAGAATTTAAACGCTCTAAAAGCCCAGTTCCACTTAGGATCTGTGTAAAAAGGTATTGTAAGTAAATCAATATGTGGGTTAGAGCAGCAATGGATTATAGACTGTATTAGTGTATTAATATCAGTTAGCATAATATCTGCATCTAAAAAGAGTAGATAATCGGTTTTAACTAGATAAGAACCATTTAATCTGGCTTGAGCTGGAAATCCGCCATTCACTACTTGAATATCTAGATTTTTAAAATCAGATTTGCACTTAGCTAAAATATCAAGAGACTCTTGATTATCTGAACTATCTGCAATAATAATGGAAAGGTTGTTGGAATCTACTTGGTTTGAGATAGCAAGTAGGCAGGCATAAATTGTATTGCCCTCGTTTTTACATGGAATAACTATAGTTAATTTGGTACTAATCATATAAGGTTATCTATTGGCTTTGCCAATCCGATAATCTGTTTTAGGATTATCAAATCATTAACACTATGTTTATTAATCTTCCTCGAAGTGCTCTAAGCTAAAGGAGACTGGTTCTGCTTCTGAAATAAATTTCTTCTTATCGACTGCTGAAACCGTTGAATATGCAGCCCAGCTGCCAATTACTTGCCAGTGCAGAGTTGAATCACTTGCATGAGTCTTCCACTTTTTAACCATGCCAGCATCAGCTAGTTGAACAAGGATAGTTTCAATAACTCTTTCTGTTGTAGAGTTATAAGTGGTAATATAAAATTCTATAAATTGCATAACTGTAAATATTTATCAATTACTATGTAGGCCTTTTAAGATAAGGCGAGCACAACTAGGATTTGTTGCAAGGGGGATATTATGTACATCACAAATACGCATTAACATTTGAACATCTGGTTCGTGTGGATGGGCATTTAGTGGATCTCTAAAAAATATTACTGCTTCGATTTCTTTTTCAGCAATCTTAGCTGCAATTTGGGCGTCTCCACCCATTGGGCCGGACAGGACTCGCGTTACCTTAAGTCCTGCCTGCTCAACAAATTTTCCGGTAGTACCGGTTGAGATAAGATTAATTCCGTTAAGTGCTTCACGATTTTCCATTAGGAAAGCAACCATTTCGGCTTTCTTTCCATCGTGTGCAATTAGGGCAATTTGCATGTTTTCTAGTCTTGTTTTTCTGTTACTAACCATGTGTTTATTACTGCACCAAACATGTCTCTATTACTTTTAGCATGTTGGAATCTTTGACTTGCTCTAACCGCGCATCTTTCGCGCTGGTCTATTACAAGCTTCTCAGCCTCGGCAACTGTTACATATCCTGCTTTTTTAGCAAGATTATCAAACAGTTCTCTTAACTTTCTTTTCACGTTGTTTCTTTATATTTTTGAGGTGATTAACTACCCTTTGTAGTTTATCAGCATCCTTTGGATCTAAGATAATTTCATCAAAAGCCCCAAAGCGGCTCTTTCTACCAAAAGCATAGGCTAAGCCATACCGAAGTCTTTGCCAAAAACCTCGGTAATTCGATAGGTGTATGTGCATAAAAGCCAATTGATCATCGATAAATGGATCATGTTCCCACATAAATAGGATCTGATGATCAGTTGAGTGACATTCACATATTAAAACTTCTTGGTTTTCCATACTGTATTATACTTTAATTATTGACTAGGGTCTAGTTAATTTTAACAGAATTCAGTTGAAGAAGAAACCCTAAGCCCGTCAATGTCCCGATCCACATAGTCTTGCCAATTACCAATATTACGTTCGTACTTTCTTAGGTAAGCTTCATCTGCGATCAATCCATCGGGTTGACCCCAATCCATGGCCATTTCAATAAATTCTTCGGCTGGAAGTTCTGTACCATATTCATCAATAATTCGGCCCGCTCTAATAAAGGCCAATAAGGTTTCTTTGTTATTGTAAAACTTATTCTTATGGAAATTCCAGCTAAACTTCCAGCCGCTGCTGCGTTTTCCTAAATGAATATTAGTATTATTACAAAACTCGTCCCATGGAGTTTCATATTCCCAAACATAATCTGAATCATGAGTTGGAATCGTATTAAATTTGCGTTCAATATTTCCAGCCGTCATCTCTAATTCTTGAATACGCTTTTCTAAACGAGCTTTACGCTCTTGCATTTCCGATTCAGTCGGAATTCTATAATAATTAGTTCCCATCTTTTAAAAATTTTAAAATTGATTCTTTCTTACCCGATTGTTTAATTCCTTCAGATTCCTGAGGTGTCCAAACAAAATTTGTTAAACCCCATTCTCTATCAAAATCACCATAATGATGTGTGCTAACAGGTATACCCATATTCAAATCGTCTATTGCTACCCAATGTGTTACCCCCTGATTTTCCTTTAACCATTCAAGGATTTCAAAATGTCTTTCTTGCTCCAATTGAAATTTTCTGTCCCACACAAAATCATCATATCCGGGTATTTTACCTTCAGCCTGAAGATCTCTAAAAAATGGAGTAAACGCAATAGGTTTCTTAGCAATTCCTTTAGCTTCATAATACTCTCCCATCTCTTCACATGTAGCCCAACTTTTCCAATCTGAACTTACAACAATTTCTGCACCAGTTTCTTGGATAATTTCATTTAAGATTAGAATAGCTTTCTTATTAAAGTTATCAAACCTACAATCTACCGGAAGAGACAAAACTGATTGACTTAGTTTTTTGCCGTGCTTCTGTTGTTTTTTAAATCTGCCGCCCCATTCAGTTGCTAAGCAAATAACTCCGTCGTGGTCTAAAAATATTACTTTCATTTTATCTGTTTGTTAAGATATAATCTGAGTTTTTGGTCTTGAATTTTACAAATTCTAAATGACCTTCTGCATTTCTTTTCTCTTCTAAGATTTCAGTTACGACTGTCGTTAACCAATAATCTTGACTTGAATAAGATCTAGCTGTAACTGATCCTACTAAGAGAGAACAGCCAACAACTGGTTTTGAATCAACAATTTCTTTAAAAGTCTTGTCTTCATTCCAGGCAATTGCCTCTACTCTTTGGCCTTGCTCTTTAAATTCTTCTCGGCCGTCTTGGTGTATTTTAATTAGAGTTGGCATATTAGTTACATTTGCATTTATTAATTGTGAGTTCGCCAATTTCGCAATCAGCCAGGTAAAGCGCTCCAGCGATTTTAATCATTTGCTCTGCGGTTAGGGTATAAGTCGGCAAGTCAAATCCAATTGTCATTGCTGGACTTGGATCAAAGCTTTCCATAATTTCACGAGCTTCGTTAATTGCCTTTTGTGTTTGTGTTTCCATCTTCTTCTATTACTAAATAATTAATACCAGATTCTGTCTTTTTAACAGTACTGGCTTTTATAAGTTCATTGACCCGCTCAGGATCTATTTGAGCAAGCCAATTAATGGTCTGCTCCATGTACACTATTTTCATAGTATTATTATACTTTAATTTTACAGGCTTTGGTAAAAATATGGTTGCGAATTTGGTGGTGCAGTGTCCACAATTGGGAATCCCGTTGATTGATAATTAGATCTTGATATTGATCCAATAACTTTTCGCAACATTTAAGATGAGCGTTAGTGGTAGAGGATTCGACTATTCGGTTAATCCACTTAGCGATTTCGATATAGTCGAATTCTTTCATACTAATTTTGTAATATACAGTACTTAACAAATAGTGCAATAAAACGAAGTGCAAGGCTTATACCTAATAAGGTAAAGACAAAATTCCAAATGCTTGATAGTGCAAAATTCGAAAGGGCTTTAATTTTTGATCGCATAGTATAGAGATTTATTCTATATTCTACTCTACTATACAATAGGGTTTCCGTCTGAGTGACGACGTCGATAGGCTTCTTTGCCTAGGTCAATTAGTTTTTCAATATGGCCCGAATTTCTAAGCGCTTTAAACGTTAGGTTCTCAACTGAGAACTCTCCTCGTTCACTTAGACCATCCTTGCGAGCTTTCATGATTTTCTCTTTAAGCCAATCAACTCTTGAGATTAGAGGTTCCTGAATTAACCCGAAATCGCTCGTAGCAATCTCTTTAGCAAGCATTTCAATTTCAGTTTCTAGTGCTTCAACTCTACGACTAACGTCTTTAGGATCAATTGAAGGTGGAGTAAAGCGAGGAATGGTAATCCACTCGTCTTTTAAGAGGGAATAGAGACCGCTTGCGATGTGTGGCTCACTAATATCTTGTGCATAGAGTTCAACATCATGACTTAAGATTTGAACTGGATGACGCTGATTCCACATAAATCGTTGGCCGTCTAGTGCTTTTTTAACTAGCGCAGTATCTTCATTAACTTTAGTAAAATCAAACAGAACATGCACATCAAAATCTGAGTATTGGGTCCAGTTATAGTTAGCAAGCGAGCCAGTTAAGTGGATATCCTCAATTGGAATTTCAACTTTAAGGGCTTCATAGAAATCTTGCGCAATAACAAGTAGTCTGTTTCTTAAACCTGGATGGATCCTAGGCGCAGTATTTACATCAGTAACTCCCCAAACCCTTGGGTTAAGGCTCGGTTGATAAAATGGTTCTAAATCTTCAAAGAGTTTAATGTATCGCATAAGTAAATTACATTATTAAGCTTTCTGGTCCAACTGAAACTGAGTGCAATTCTAATATTCCCCATTGTCCGTCACCGATTGCAGTATAGAATATTACAAATGGAAATCCAGTTTTCATTCCACGCTGACCCATTCCATAACCATATCTAGAAAGAGTGCTTGAATTTTCATCTGAACACTTAATAGAATTGTTTGCATTATCTGCTTGATCAGAAGATGGAGCAAAAACTTTTCCAGCTGGAACGTTAAATGAAACTTCGGCTGCATTTTCTGTAAAATTAACTGTTGCTGTAAGATTAGCAACTTCATTTGAACTTAATAGTTCACCACCTAAATATTCTTTAGCCCAATTTTGTAAAGCTGAAATTTCAATCTTTTGGAAATCAGAATTACCATTTTTATCTGGTCTAAATGGTGTAATTGCGCTAGACTCGATTTTAAAGGCACTTGAGTCTCCAAAGAAATAACCTAAAAACGTATCGTTTAGCACTGAATAGGTTTTAGAAGTTTCTCCGCTAGGTCCAACTTGGCCTGGAGTTTCTGTTCCTGGCGTAGTTGTGGCTGGAGTTACTGTGCCTGCTGTTTTTACATCGTATGGAGTAGCTGCAGTTGTGATTTTAACATAACGACCGCCTCTTGGTAAACCTGTTTTAAAAGTGGTTGTAATTTTACCTGATATAAAAGTAACTAATTCTGGAGTAAGTCCGCCATTTGCAGTTAGGGCTTTAACAATTGCTTCTTTCATTTTAAGTGCGCGATTCTCTGCAAGAAATTCGTTACTAGGTTTAGCTCCACCGTAATTATGATCTAGCTTCGTATATCCAGCTGGAACATCTAGTGTTGCATTTGCAACGTCGGCTGCTCCTTCAATTGCAATTGATTTAAAATTAATTTTGGCTTGAGTTGGATCTAATTTAAAATAGTCAACTAAGTTTATAATAAAACCATCAAATAGAGTCTTTGCACCTTGTGCAACAGTCCAGTTTGGGGTAATAATATTATCTGGATAAGGAAAATCTGTTCCTTTGAAATCAACAGATGGTGTAATAGTAGGCTGTGTTAATTGTGGAGTAGTTGCAACTGGCGGAGTAGATTTAGGTGGTGTAATTACTGACCACTTAGTTCCACGCTTTGCCGCTGAACCAAAGGTTATTCCTATTGCGCCTTCTTTTCCAGATTTTGCGCCAATTCCAATTATACGTTTACCGTCTCCGGCTAAGCCTAATTTAGGAAAGGTTCCGCTTAATTTTCCTCTCCAATCAATAAAGAGACTTTCGTCTGCTTCAAAGATACGGTTTTCATTTAACCAAGTTTGGTATCTTAAAATGTTTGACATTGTACATTAGTGTTTGTTTGTAGTTATTTATCTGTTAGATCCAACCGGTTCTGGACCAGTTGAGTAGATAATAACGCATACACTCCAGTCTTTAGTTTCAATTCTGCTATAGCCAAATCTGATTTCAGTAAATTGGCTGACAGATTTAGTCATAATATCCCAGTGTTTATCACTAAGTTTAAAATAGTAGATGGCCGATCGTACTGAGGCTGGCAGATTTCCATACTTTGGAGTTCCAGCCCAGCATACTTCATAGATACCTAAGCCTTCATCTCCAAACTTTTCTGCTCTGCGCATTGGGGTTTTGGTTAGAGGGCACTCTTCTTCATAGTGGCCAGTCTTTTTACCAGAGATTAGGTAATTTGCGTGAAATGCTGCAGCCGAATCAAGGTTTGCAGTTCTGGTTATTTTGGTAGATGGAGCAACCAATTCACGAATTACAGTATAAACCGAATCGGTTTTTACCTGTGCTTTTGCAAGTGGACTTATTGCAAAGATTCCTATAATTAGCAACTTCTTCATATATCTAATATACAAAAAAAGCCGAGAGATTTTCCCGGCTTTGTACAATAAAGTATTAGCTATTAGAATTTATAACATTTAGTTGAACCCCAATTACGTCGACCGCTACCTAATTTAGGAAGTCTGATTTTGATTCTAGGTAAAGTAATTTCAGGCAAGTGGAATCTAAATGTGTTAATTGCAAGAGTCAATTTGTATTCTCCAGCCGGTACTTCAACCATTTCTGGCGGAACAACCGAACCTTCGGGTTTTGTTTCCTCAGATGGAGTAATTGACGTCGTTGTATCATTGAATAAAATTGTAAAATCAAACTTTGCCATTTGATATTTTTTAACTTGTGCAAGTTTTTCTTCATTTGAATTACCCGGTACACTATTCCAAGCTGGTCCGCTTGTACCATCTCCATTTTGACCATCAGCTTTAATTGTAACTCTAGTATCAGTATCAATTAAAACTCCAACCGAAGATAATCCAGTTTTAAGATATGTTAAAATTGCATTTGCTCGCTCTTTAGACAAATCCATAAAAGAGATTTTTGTTCCTGTATATTTTGAAGCGCCAGTTGAAGATTTTGGTGTACCATTTGGAGCAGTTGAACAACTGGATTCAATTTCAATATTTGAGCAAAATGCTTTAGGCTTACCCGAAGGCGGATTTAATAAATCAACCGTTTGTTTAATATCTTGAATTCTAGCATCAAGCTCAGATTTAAATGAATCACTTAAAATCCATTCATTAATTACAAACACATCTCCTTTGGAACTATCTTGTGAATGACTAAATGGAACAGATGTTGCATTTGGCGCATTTGGCGCAGATTGTGTACCCGGTGGAGTTACGGAAGAACCTGGTTTAGTAATTTTTTTCTTTGTTTCAATATCAGAAACAATTACAGAGGTTCTACCTTTGTCTAGAGCGCTTCGCCAAGCTTCACGATTATTTGAGTTTAAATCAAGCAAAACCATTGCATATAATAAATTCTTAGTTGAGTCAGCTTTCCATTTGATAAGCTCTTCTGCAGTATTACTTTTTTGAGCCTTAGCTGTAATAATTAAATCTATTTCAATTAGGGCCTCCTTTGCCATTAACACTTGATAAATTTCGTTAGCAGATTTTCCTTCAAAATTACCATATCGACCCAACCATGGTGGAATATTTCCTTTGGTTAAAGTTCCAGTTTGCAAAACCGTGGTAACCTGGTCAAAATATTGCATTGGTCTTAAATTAGTAGATTCTGTGCGATATGTATAGCTATCTTTTTCAAACCCCTCATTAAGTTGAGTTAGGTATTGATTGGTTAGGCCTTCATTAACAAAGGATTCAAATGATTTAATTGTTGCCATTGTAAATTGTTAAATTTATTTGTAGTTATTTATCTTATACACAGAATTTGGATTAAGTCTAGTTTAGTCCTTTAAGATATGGTTTTGCCGCAACATACGTATTGTCCCTAGCAATAATCCTTGGATCTGGATAGTTCTTAATATTTTGGATTGAACTATTCCAGGTTTGAGCAAAGGCCGATACCTTTTGGTGAATAGCATCAGCTGCACCATAGTTAACAACGGTCTTTGCAATATTTCGGCTTAGTATTTGATTAAATTCAGTTGCAGCAGTGTTTGCACCAGCTTGAGCTGGATTAAAGGTATCGCGAATTCTGGTCAAAAACTGTTTAATATAAGTTGGCGCAGTTTGGGTAATAAAGGTCTTTAACCAGGCAAGTACATTAGTCATGCCTAATTTTGTACTTAGCCATGCAACAGCTGAGCCAAATTTTGAACCGCTTAGTCCAGTTATCATTTTAGTTGCAAAACCAGTTAAGGCTCCCAGCAGTGTAGTTAGGCCATCTGCAACTTGGCGTGCTGCAATTCGGGCGGCAGCAATTGTGGCTGGGCTCTTGGTTGCAATTGCACCAATTACCTTGTTAAGCCCAGTTTTAAGTATGGTGCTAAGCGCATTAATTGGATCAAATATGGCAAATGCCTGAATTATACCACTAAGTATGTATTTGGTTTTTTCAAGACCGTCTGTTGCTAGGTGAGCCTGCACCCAATAGGAAAGCATATTAATAACATCAAGTACAGCGCCCGAACCAGGTACTACTGTATCGGCAACTGCAGCTGCAACATCACCAACAAAATGTAGTATATCAGAAAGATCGCCTTCGGCTATTTGATATGAATCGGTGTCTAACTTACCAGCTGCACACCACTCTTCATAGAGCATTAAGTGTTTCATTTAGTAAATTCTTTAATTACAGGAATAATATCTTTGGCTTTAGTAATTTCACCACTATCAATTCTCTTTTTTAGTTCGCGCTCTAATTCAGCAAATGAGGTGTTACCCTTATCTGCCTTTTTAATATCAGAGATAATGTCGTTGACTAGGGATTTTAGTTCAGATTTAGACAGTTCAATCCCTTCACCAACCCTTTGTGCAACCTTATTTACAATCAGCATAAGGCCCTTTATACCAAGTAGACCCAGTACAATACCAGCTTGAATAGTAAGAATCAAGCTTTCATTAATATTATTTTCGGCTTTCCAGCCTCCAAAGTTTGATACGTGTTTCATATACATTATTTATTTCTAGAAGCCGGTGCCGATTGAAAAAAGAATTGGATTACTCTTTTTAAAATCTTGACTGTTTTTTTCAATTGTGCTATTAAATCTAAGACCGCTATTTAGGATAAAGTGCTTGCCTATTTTCCAGTCAGCCTGTACCCCATAATAGGCATCAATGTTAAAATCTGCTAGATAACTAATATTAAGAGTACCATCACTAAATGATTTATGAATATCACTAACTAAAATAAGTTGTGGTGAAAGGGTAACCCGTCTTAATTTAACCGGATAGGAATAGACAATCATCGCACGTGTGGTTAGCTGTCTAGACGGCGGCATGGTTGGATAGATGTTAGCAACCCAATTACCTAGCGAATCTACTGTATATTCGCCTTGCCATGGGCCTTGCCAAGTACCCCAAAAGGTTTGGCTTGCAGTTAGGTTATAACCAAAGTTACCAAAGCGGCGGGTTTTAACCATATCGATTAGCGAAATGTTAATATTTTTTTGAAAATCAAAGTCGGCCGAGCCAACTACCTGTAAGGTTGTGCTGCGATTGGCCCGCTTTCGGGTAAGGCCATAGCCTACACCATAATATTTCCAACCTGGATTTATGGATAGGATTCCAGCATGGCTCCACTTACCACTAGTTGAAGCCCTGTTAAGGGTCAGGTTGAGGGTAGTTGAAACCTTACGGCCAACTATACCAAGCGAAAGATCTGATGTATTTAGGACATCCTTTGAAAAATCAATATAGGACTGTGTTGTGCCCAAGCCCAACCACTCTGAATTAAATTCAAATAGTTCCTGTGGTGTTAGCTTAACTGTGTCTTGTGCAACCTGTGCATGGGCGGTAGAACCCGTTAAGGCTAGCGCCAAGACTAGTATTAATTTCTTTATCATAATTATTATAATTTTGAGCCAGTTTCGTTAAATGCACCGTTTGCAATGGCCTGGCCATCTGCCACAGCTTGTGACCACCTGTCCTTAACTAGGAACCCATTTGACATTGCCCGATCAAGATAATTATGGATTGGACAGTCACGGCCAGTTTGTTCCCGCCACCAGTTATTTAGCTCAGTAAAAGCCTCGTCCGGCCCAGCGATTGCAACTGTCTGTACAACAGGTTGGGTGCGTGTCCTAAATACTTTAACCACTAGCACTACCAGCCCAAGCTCAACCAGCTTCTGCTTAAACAGGTCTTCATCTACAATTTTGCTTAGTAGTCGACCGTGTAGATCAATCCGGTTAGTGGTGATTCCCTCGTCACTAAGGCCTAGCGCATTGATCCTCTGCCAGGTAGAGAATGAAAATGCTTCTGATATAGTATGACGATTAATCTGCACTGCGTTCACCAAATAATTGTTCAATCTTGCGTACTATTACCTCTGGCTCTGCGGCAACGGGCACCTCCTTGACAGAGTCTTTACTTGAATACCATAGGATACGAACCTGACCGGGCTCGGCTCCTAGATCAGTTACACTAAAGTAGTAGACATTAGGATATTTCTTTTGGTGGCGTGCACCCATTCGCGACAGATAGGTCGACTCAGCTTCCCATCGGGTTAGCTCAATTGCAAAGGTACGGTCGCTATCGACCTTTTCCCATTTCCAGCGGCGCTGTATCAGCATCTTCTCTAATCCGTCAAGTGGAGAGTCAGCAAGCCCAAGCCCCTGTAGTCTGCGATAAACCTGATGCTGCTCTGCATCATCGTTGTGGTCTTCGGTAATAAATTGGCTAAATGATTTTGCCTTCATATAGAGATGAACTCTTTTCTTATTATTTATCCGGATAATAAATAGCTATAACAAAGTCTCTATACCTATGAATCATAACTACTACTATACCCTATTAGGCCGCCGAGCAGGTGGCGCAGCCGCTACTCTAACTATTAGCTGTACCAACTCTCTACAATTGCGATACGGCTATGAATTTGACAGTCTATTTGTTGGCGCACAGGGTGATGGCGATATTAATGACTGGCTAGGTCTGGTCGGCGGAGGCTTTGCTCAAGTATGGCCAAGTACCCCTAGCCTAGCCGTTGGCACTCGACTCTATCTAGACAGTGGGCTAAGCCAAGAGATTGCTACCTTAATTAACGGTAACTGGTATCGCATTGATAGCCAGCTAATAAAATACAACGCGTCGGGTATTGCAGCGATTGAAACTATTGCCCAGCCCGAGGCAATACTGGTTCGTATCACCCAGCCAAGCCTAACTCAGTGTCAACTTAACGGACCGTATAACCAGTCGGTATGGGTCCAGCGCGATGCTTGGCAGCAGGTCGACCGCATCTGGCTAGACCAGTCCATGACTCAGCCCTTCCTTGGTGGGGGTAGTTGGTACCATGTTACAGATAATGACCTTCCATCTGGCGGTACAACCTTACAGGTTAATGATTGCGGCTGGGTAATTGGCTATTTTGCCTGCTAAAACCA
>Ga0208682_1000058_pt1 | contig 34626 bp, 34 predicted proteins | sample Colrivmeta156802_FD_187687 | JGI IMG/M metagenome (GOLD analysis project Ga0208682, IMG submission 187687) | Estuarine microbial communities from the Columbia River estuary - metaG 1568-02 (SPAdes) (version 2) | ecosystem: Environmental > Aquatic > Marine > Intertidal zone > Estuary | place...
CGTACAGCACCACCCGATGCGTTCGGTTGGGCCGGTAGCCGGAACGCATAAGGAGCCCCAGGGCTTGGATGCTCTGCACGCAACCGGCTCCGTCGTCCTGAGCGCCCGTGCCCAAATCCCAACTGTCCAGGTGGCCGCCCACTAGCGCAATTTGTTTCAGGTTGCCTGCGCCGCGCCACTCGCCCACCACGTTGTACGAAGTACAGGTGCCGCGCATTTCGCAACCCAGGGTGAGCTGAACGCGCAAACCGGGGTTCTTTTTCAATTCCGACGACAGCCAGTTGGCGTCTTGAGTACTGATGCCCGCTGCGGGGATTTTAACGGGGGAATCGCCGTAACTCATAGCTCCCGTGTGCGGAAAATCGTCGGTTCGGAGGGTCAAAGACCGCACCAAAACCGCAACGGCGCCGTGCTTGCTTGCCTCTTGGGCGCCGGCCCAACGCTGGTCGCCCGCATTGCCGTAGGCGGAGCCGGTATTGATGTAGGACGGGTCTAGGGGGCGGTTGAAAAAAACGACTTTCCCCGCAATTTCACCGGCAGCGGCCAGGGCGTCCAGTTCTTGGAAATTCTGAACCTCCACCACCTCTGCGCGAAGGCCTGAGCCTTTATTTCCTCCCGGTGTTCCAACACTGCCCCCCAAGGCCGTCACGCTGAGGGCTCCCTTTTTGCCGTAACCCACCACCGACGCCGTCTCCACGCCGCGCACCCAGTGGGGGTTGCCGGGCACCTCTTGTAGGTAGACGGAATCGAACGGAAGCTCTTCCAATTTGCGCACCGCCCAGGCAATGGCGCGCGCGTCGCCAGCGCTACAGACGGGGCGCGAGCCCACTTCCGAACAGAGCGACTCCAGTAGCCGGTATCCTTGCTTGTGGGTCAGCGCGTCGGTGTACAAGCCGCGAATAAGCTGCGCCTTTTGCTGCTGCTGCGCAGAATCCGGCGGCAGTGTGTTTTGTGCCCAAGCGGCGGCGGCCCACACTACGGCGCCAGCCAAAATTAAATTTTTTCGTTCCACGGTATGAATTGTTGGCGGTCCATCCAAGAGGATAAATTTCCCAGACGCACAAGGTACCTGTCTTTCTTAACTTCCAAAAGCTCTCCCGGGGTTCGCCCACCGGAGAGCACGCGCACTTTGTCTCCTCTATTGACCGGCATCGCCCACAACTGCTCCAAGCGTATTCGCTGGGCTTGTTGGGCTTTGGTTTCGGCTTTTTTCTCGTCCTTTTTGGCCCTTCCGGCTCGTTCGGCAAACAATTTCACCACCTCGTGCATAACTTCCTGCCGCGCTTTGGGTCCTTTGGATGCTGCGTAAAGCTTGGCTGCAGACTCAAACCGTTTGCCCCAGGCCAATCGGTCGGCTACCTCGGCGTTAGCACTTCCAACGCGTTCCAATTTATCTTCCAATTTGGCAATTCTACCTTCCTGGTCGGCTTTGAGCTGCTCCAATTCTCGCAAACGTTTGCCGCTCTCGTTTTGCGTTCGATCCAGGGTGGTTCTTTGGCGCTGAAGGGTCACCAACAACTGGTCCACGGAGCGGGTTTGTCCGTCCAGCGCTTCGCGCGCCTCCGCCAACAAGGCCTTGGGCAGGCCCACGCGTTGCGCCACTTCAAAGGTGTAGCTGCTTCCGGGCGACCCCACGTGCAAACGGTACTCGGGCTCAAACGTCTTGACGTCAAACGCCATGTTGGCGTTGGTGGCGTGCGCCAAACTTCCCGCCAGTGCTTTGATGGCGTTGTAGTGGGTGGTGAACACGCCCAAGGTGCCGCTTTCGTGCAATTTCTTCAAAAAAACCTGGGCCAAAGCGCTGCCCAGGTCCGGGTCTGATCCGCTGCCGAATTCGTCTACCAAACAAAGTGTTCCGGGGCCCGCGTGCACCAGCAACTGCTTCATTTTAGACAACTTGGCGGAGTACGTGGACAACTCGTTCTCCACGCTCTGTGCGTCCCCAATGTCCACCAAAATTTTCTCAACCCAACGAAAAGCGCTGGACGGATGAACGGGCACCAATAATCCGCTTTGCAGCATCAACTGAAAAAGTCCCAAGGTCTTGAGGGCCAGCGATTTTCCACCCGCATTGGGTCCGGAAATAACCACCAGTCGGTGTGGGTCGCCCAGGGTCAAATGCAGCGGGACCACGGGCTTGCCTCGGCCTGCCTGCACCCGGCGCAGAACGGGGTTGATACCGTGTACTAGGTGGACCGGGGCCAGCGGTATGCGTCGGTCCTGGCCTTTTCCGTACCGATGAATGGTGGGCAAACAGGCCCCTTCGTCGAAGGCAAAGCGCGCTTTGGCGTTGAGAAAATCCAAATCAATGAGTCTCTCCGCGCTCGCCAACAACGGCTCGCGCAGCGGTGCAAGTTGCGCCGTCAATGCTTTCAGTATACGCCGAATCTCCTTCGTTTCTTCCTCGCGCAGCAAGTCTACCTCGGCATTGATTTCCAGGCATTCGCCCGGCTCCAAGAAGACCAAAGACTGCTTGGATGAGCTGCCGTGAAAGGCGCCTTGGGCGCGGTTCTTGTACGACGCCGTAACGGCCAAAACGCGTCGGTCGTCCGCTACACTCTCGCGAATGTCCCCCAACCACCCTTCGGATTCGTACCGACGGAGCACTTTGTAAAAGACCCGCTCTGCCGCAGACCGTTTTCGGGACAAGGTGTTCCGGATGGTGGCTAATTCCTTGCTGGCGGACGTTTTTACCTCCCCGTTGCGTTCCAAAATTTTGTCGATCCAAAGCGGAACCTCATCCACCGGGGGGGTGCGCTCCAGCAACTGAACAACAGCGGGCATGGACGCGCGGTGAAGACCGCAGAATCGGTAGAGGTTTTGGTAGCTTTCGGTTTGTGCTTTCAAGGCCAAAAACTGCTCAGGGCTCAAAACGGCCTCACGCACCCGCAAGAGGGTCAGTGCCGACGCGGTATCGGCCGTGGCCACGGCCGGTAAAAAATGCCCCTGTTGGTACAGGGTCAGCATTTGGTCCGTGCGCTCCAGTTCCTCCGCTTGCGCTTCCCAGCTAAATTCCGGCTGCAACTCCTCAATGCGGCGGCGGGCCTGCGGCGTCGCCGCCCGCTCCCCCACCATCGTCTTCAGTGCCGTAAAGTCTAGGCTGTCTGCCGCGTCCGCCGGATACAGCATGGATTAATCGACTTTTTCAGGACGCATTTGCGGGAAAAACAAAACCTCCTGTATGCTGCTTTGGTTCGTCAACACCATCGTCAAACGGTCCATTCCAATGCCCATGCCCGCGGTTGGTGGCATGCCGTACTCCAGGGCGCGCAAAAAGTCCTGATCAATAAACATGGCTTCGTCGTCCCCTTTTTCAGACAACTTCAACTGTTCCTCAAATCGCTCGCGTTGATCAATGGGGTCGTTCAACTCGCTGTACGCGTTGGCCAGCTCCTTCCCGTTCGCAAACAACTCAAACCGCTCCGTCAACGCGGGATTGTCCCGGTGGCGCTTGCACAGCGGAGACATCTCAATGGGGTAATCCGTAATGAACGTGGGTTGCACGTAGTGGTGCTCGCACTTTTCGCCGAAGATTTCGTCGATCAACTTGCCCAAGCCCATTTCTGCCTTCACCTCAACGCCCAAAGACCGCGCAATGGCACGAACCTCGTCTTCCGCCTTGCCGTTTAAATCGTGACCGGTGTGCACGCGAATGGCTTCCAAAATGGGGACCCGCGGGTACGGGGCTTGGAACGATAGGGTGTGTTGGCCCACTTGTACTTCCACCGAGCCGCCCGTTACTTCGCGAACCACCTCTTCCAACAAAGACTCCGTGAACTGCATCATCCAGCGGTAGTCTTTGTACGCCACGTAGATTTCCATTACGGTAAACTCAGGATTGTGCGTCCGATCCATTCCTTCGTTCCGGAAATCCTTGGCAAACTCATAAACTCCATCGAACCCACCCACTATCAGGCGCTTCAAATACAGTTCGTTGGCAATGCGCAAATACAGCGGCATGTCCAAGGCGTTGTGTTGCGTAATGAATGGGCGCGCGGCGGCGCCTCCGGGAATGGGCTGCAAAACTGGCGTTTCCACCTCCAAATAACCAGCGCGGTCAAACACCCGGCGCATGGTGTTGAAGATTTTGGTGCGCTTCACAAAAACGTCTTTCACGCCTTCGTTCACCACCAAATCCACATAGCGTTGGCGGTAGCGCAGCTCCGGATCGGAAAACGCATCGTACACCGTGCCTTCCGCATCCGTTTTCACCACGGGCAGCGGGCGCAACGATTTGCTCAACACCGTCAGCGACGTAGCGTGCACCGAAATCTCGCCGGTCTGGGTTTTGAACACGTGTCCTTCCACGCCCACAAAGTCGCCCATGTCCAATAACTTCTTAAACACCTCGTTGTAGAGGTCTTTGTTTTCGTCGGGACACAACTCGTCCCTGTTCAGGTACACCTGAATGCGCGCGGAACTGTCCTTGAGCACCGCAAAAGAGGCCTTGCCCATGATCCGTCGGGCCATCAACCGACCTGCCACGCACACCTTGGAAAAGGCGTCCGGATTGGCCTCGTAGCCGTTCAAAAGTTCTTGGGCCGTATGCGTAATGGGGTACGACGCGGCCGGATAGGGTTCAATGCCCATTGCCCGCAGTTGGGTCAGGGACTCGCGGCGAAACTGTTCTTGCTCGTTGAGGGTGCGCTCCATAGGCAACAAAGATAACGATTGTACGCAGTGGGCTATCTTTGTTCCCCTCAAGGAAAACCTTATGTCTTCACGTCCCGTTCGCGTTCGTTTCGCCCCCAGTCCCACCGGTGCGCTCCACATGGGTGGCGTTCGTACCGCCCTCTACAACTACCTGTTTGCCAAGCAACACGGGGGTAAGTTCTTGCTGCGTATTGAAGACACGGACCAAACCCGCTTTGTCCCGGGCGCGGAAGAGTACATTTTGGAGGCGCTGGCCTGGTGCGGCATTTCACCGGACGAGGGCCAGGGTGTGGGCGGTCCGCACGCGCCGTACCGCCAATCCGAGCGCAAACCCCTATACCGGCAGTACGCCGATCAACTGATCGCGGCGGGCAATGCGTACTACGCGTTTGACACCCCGGAAGACCTGGAATTGGTTCGCGAACGCGCTAAAGCAGCGGGCAATCCCAACTGGCAGTACAACAGCATCACGCGGACGGCCATGAAAAACAGCTTAACTCTTCCGGCAGAAGAAGTGGACCGTCGGTTGGCTGCTGGTGAGCCCTACGTGATTCGCGTCAAATTGCCGCGCAACGAAGAAGTGAAATTTCAAGACCGGATTCGGAGTTGGGTCAGTGTGAATACCTTGAATTTGGACGACAAGGTTTTGCTCAAGGGCGACGGCATGCCCACCTACCACTTGGCCAACGTGGTGGACGACCGGCTCATGGACATTTCCCACGTCATTCGCGGCGAAGAGTGGCTGCCTTCCGCCCCGCTGCACATCCTGTTGTACCGATTCTTTGACTGGGAGGCTCCTGAGTTTGCCCACTTGCCCCTGCTCTTGCGCCCGGACGGAAACGGAAAACTGTCCAAGCGCGACGGCGATCGGCTGGGCTTTCCCGTGTTTCCGTTGCGCTGGGTCAGCCCGGAAACCGGCGAGGTCTCCAGCGGCTACCGCGAACGGGGCTTTTTGCCGGAGGCATTCACCAACATGCTGGCCTTTTTGGGTTGGAACCCCGGCGACAACCGCGAACTGTTCTCCTTGGCTGAATTAGTGGACGCCTTCAACTTGGACAAGGTGCACAAGGCTGGCGCCCGTTTTGATTTTGAAAAAGCCAAGTGGTTCAACCAGCAATTTTTACGCGCTCTTCCGGCGGCGGAACTCGCCCAAAAAGTAGCTGCAGACTTGACCCGTCGGGGCGTTGCCGTTCCCGCTCCCCATGTGCTGGAAGGGGCTTGTTCTTTGCTGTTGGACCGCGCCGTATTCCCGCAAGACGTCTACGAAAATGGGCCCTATCTGTTCCACACTCCCCACGGGTACGACCCCGAAATGATGGGCAAGAAATGGACCGACACCTCCGCCGAACACCTGCGTGCACTAGCACAACGATTTGCAACTGTGGAGCCCTTTGCCGCCGAGGCCTTGGAGTCTAACTTTAAATCCTACTTGGCAGAATCCGGCCAGGGCTTCGGTCAGTTGGGTCCTGTTTTGCGTTTAGCCATCACAGGCGTTACGGTAGGGCCGTCGGTTTTTGAAACCATGGGCCTGCTGGGGAAAACCGAATCTCTGGAACGCATTGAAAGCATTTGCCGTGCGCATTGAGGTGACCCAACAAAGGCTGTACGCTTACCACGGCTGCCTTCCGGAAGAAGCGCAAATCGGATCCCACTACCACGTGGACTTGGCGGTGGAGGTTTCCGACGAACGAAGCGCACAAACGGATCTGCTAAACGACACCGTGGATTACGTTCTTCTCGCACGCATTGCGCGCGAAGAAATGGACGTTCGGGCTCAATTGCTGGAGACCGTAGTCTTGCGCATTGGAGAGCGCATCCTCCGTGAAGCACCCTCTGTGGATTGGGCACAAGTTCGGGTGGCCAAACTCAGCCCACCTATAGATTCGGACGTGGAACGCGTGACGGTTCAGATGGAGTTTCGTCCGAACAGTTCCTCTTTGCGCTGACGACCGAAACCTTGGAATAAAGCGCAATTCGCAACAATTGCCTATCTTTACAGTCCGCTCAAAATTGGTCTCGTGGCCGAGTGGCTAGGCTCAGCTCTGCAAAAGCTGCTACAGCGGTTCGAATCCGCTCGAGACCTCTCTTTTTTCCCCGCCCCAGGCGGGGTTTTTTTTGCCCCGCCCTAGGCTGCCCTTGTTCCAACGGCACTCGTTGCCCGTTGCTTACCTTTGTACCATGGCAACGTACACAATTACTGACTTTTCCGCGCTGGGTTTGAAACCCACCAACGCGGGCACCTGGACCGGTCGTCAATCTTCCAACGCAGGACCTTCTCTAACCAGTTATTCCCCGGTGGACGGCAAAGCCATTGGTGATGTAAACACCACCACGCGGGCAGAGTACGACGCTGCACTGGAAAAAGCGCACGCGGCTTTCCTCCACTGGCGCACCATCCCCGCGCCCAAACGCGGCGAATTTGTGCGTCAATTTGGCGACGTCTTGCGCGCCAACAAAGACCTTTTGGGTAAATTAGTCAGCTACGAAATGGGTAAATCCCTCCAAGAAGGTTGGGGTGAGGTCCAAGAAATGATTGATATCTGCGATTACGCCGTTGGTTTATCGCGCCAACTTACCGGCCTGACCATTCAAAGCGAGCGCCCCAACCACCACATGATGGAACAGTGGCACCCCTTGGGCGTTGTGGGCGTCATCAGCGCATTCAACTTCCCTGTGGCGGTGTGGAGTTGGAACGCGGCCCTGGCTTGGGTTTGTGGCGACGTCGTGGTTTGGAAGGCTTCTGAAAAAGCTCCTTTATGCGCCGTAGCGTGCCAACACCTTTGGAACCTGGTGGCTGCTGCCAACAACCTTCCAGAGGGCATCAGCACCATCGTTACCGGTGCCGTTGAAGTGGGCCAGTGGATGACCGCCGATACCCGCGTTCCTTTGGTTTCCGCGACGGGTTCCACCGCAATGGGTCGCAAAGTTGGCGCTGTTGTTGCGGAACGTTTTGGAAGCACCATTTTGGAATTAGGCGGCAACAACGCCATTATTGTTACGCCGGAAGCAGACCTTAAAATGACCGTCATTGGAACAGTCTTTGGTGCCGTGGGTACCGCCGGGCAGCGCTGCACAAGTACCCGTCGACTCATTGTACACGAATCCATTTTTACTAAAGTGGTAGACGTTTTGAAAAAAGCATACAGCCAGTTGACCATTGGAAATCCTTTGGATCCCTCCGTACACGTTGGTCCTTTGATTGATCAGGCGGCAGTTGCTCAATACCAACGTGCGTTAACGGAAGCAGTACGCGAAGGTGGCAGCATCTTGGTGGAGGGTGGCGTTCTGAGCGGTCCGGGATACGAAAGTGGATGCTACGTAAAACCTGCCATTGCCCATGTGGAAAACCACTACGCCATCGTTCAGCACGAGACGTTTGCGCCCATTTTGTACCTCATGACTTATTCCACCCTGGAAGAAGCTATTGCTTTGCAAAACGGAGTGCCGCAGGGCCTCTCGTCGGCCATCATGACCCTGAACATGCGCGAGGCTCACACCTTCTTGTCTGCGGCCGGTTCCGATTGCGGCATCGCCAACGTAAACATTGGCACCAGTGGTGCAGAAATTGGTGGTGCCTTTGGTGGAGAAAAGGAAACCGGTGGAGGACGGGAATCTGGATCGGACAGCTGGAAAGCATACATGCGTCGTCAAACCAATACCTTGAACTACGGAAATAGCCTTCCGTTGGCACAAGGCATCGTTTTCAACATAGAATAACCATTAATTAAATTTTTTTAATAGAAAAGTATTGTTTTTAATGGTGCGTTCATAAGGGGGATAACTTTTGTCCTCCTTTTTCTTTTCAACGCATTTTGGACTTTGTGAACAGTTTATTAACAAGTCCATTGCGTTCGACATCCTTTTGAATTAAGTATTTTATCCGTCGCACCCCTTCTTTATGAGCAACGGTGGACATCATCTTTTGTATTTGTTCGTTAAAATCTTTTACCCGCACTTTAGGTCGTGTCGTTGTGGATAAAGTGGGGTAATTTTACAGGGTCTAATTTTTGTATTGACTTATTCACACAACTTCACAGGTTATGAACATAGCTATTGGTGCCGATCACGCGGGTTTTGAGCTCAAGGAGAAAATCAAGCAATTACTCCTGGAAGAAGGGCATACCGTTCTGGACCACGGTGCTTATTCCACCGATCGCGTAGATTATCCAGATCATGCACATTCCGTTGCGAAGGACTTGGAATCAGGAGATGCTGATTTGGGTATTCTTTTGTGCGGATCCGGGAACGGTATTGCTATGACCGCGAATAAGCACCAAGGCATACGTGCGGCTTTGTGTTGGCTCCCGGAATTAGCTGCCTTGGCACGAGAACACAACGATGCCAATGTACTGGTACTCCCGGCGCGGTTCATTGAGCCGGCCGTAGCGTTTGCCTGTATAGCAGCTTTTTTGGAAGGCGAATTTGAGGGAGGTCGCCACGAGGATCGTGTAGCTAAAATTCCCTGCGCTTGATCCGATCTGCTGCACAGTGGTTGCACACCTACCGCCTGCGCCGTTTTCGGCACGGCTTGTTGGTGAACGCACTCTTGTTAGTTGCTTCTTTCATCGTGCTTTGGCTTCTCTTTTTAGCGGCCGAGGTAGGATTCTATTTAGTACCCACCGTTAAGATTTGGGGTTTACTCCTTTCTGGCGCAACGCTTGTGGCTGCGATGGTGTGGACGCTGGTAATCCCATCCGTCCACTTCTTCCGGGGAACGTATTTTTCTTTGGAGGATTGTGCCCTAGAATTGGGGAATAGTTTCCCTGAATTAGACGACAAGTTGCTCAACGCCTATCAGTTAGAACTTATGGGTTCAACTCCTCGCATTCACCGTGCGGTGGAAGAGCGTTTGGAACAAGCGGTAAAATTTCCCATATGGGAACGGTTTTCCTGGGCAACCCTTCGTCCCTACGTTGTGGTTTTAACCATTCTCCTGATTTTTTTAGGAACAGCAGCACGTTACCAGCCCACAAAATTTGCGCAGCAGCGCTTGTTGGCGTGGGATGAAACCTTTGTTCCCCCTCCTCCTTTTGAGGTTGAATGGAAGGCGCCTATTCGGGCAGAAGAAGGTCAGAATGTTGTCGTTCGCGCCAAGCCTCTTGGGATAAAGTTGGAGTCTTGGTCTGCAGAGGTCAATGGCAAACGTTTGGTGGGGCAGAAGCAATCCGACGGTTCTTTTCAGTGGGTTGCTCGTATGGATGACAAAGGCCAAGCGTGGACCCTTCTTTTTGGCGACTACCGCTGGGAAGTTAAACGCGTTGCTTGGGTTCCCGCGGTGGCATGGAACTCCATCCTTTTCCGTATTGTACCCCCAACGTACACGGGAGAAAAGGAACTTATTGTTCAAGGACTTCAGGATTTGGAATGTTCTGTGGGTTCCGTGGTGCGTTGGGAACTGAAAGCAGATCACGCCGAATTGGTTCGATGGGACTGGAATAAGACCGAGGGGCGCGCAACGACCGCTCCGTTTAGCGGATCTTTTGTTGTGGATCAATCCGCCAAAATAGAGTTGTTGGCGAAGGGAGCTTTGGGACGTTGGAAATCCGGAGGATTCCTATACGTTCGGGCGATTCCGGATGCACCTCCTGTACTGTCCGTAGATTGGACCGTCGATTCTTTATCCGCCACCGTCCGCGCTCTTTGGCGCGCTGAGGACGATCGCGGTTTGGTGCGTGTAGTTTTTGGGAGAAGCGAGCAAAAAATGGGTCGTGTTCCCGTTGCTACAGGAACTTTTTCCATGTCTTTGCAGGGTTCGCGCGAATCCTGGACGGCTTATGCGGTGGACAGTAAAGGACAACGCTCTCAGCCAATCGTTTTTGTAAAACCTCGTTTTGGAGCCCAGGATCAACAATTGGCTGCAGCATCAGCGGTTCGTTCCCTGGCTCAGCAGGCAGAGATTACCCGCCGAAGTGCCGAACAAATCAACAAGCGTTCCGCGGAAGAGCGAAGAAGGCAAGCGCAAAGTAAGAATGTGGAGTCTGCGCAACGGCAAAAGCAAGCCGAAACCGAATTCAAGGAACGCGCGTTGGAACAGATGAAATCTTTGGAAAAAGCCGTTCAGGCCTTGAAGATTCCGAATGCAGACCGCATGGCTCAGGAAAAGCAGTGGGAAGATAAGCGCCAACAGATTGAGGAATTGCTGCAGCAGATGCAGCGCCCAGGGCAAAACAATACCACCCAAAAGTCTGCTGCGTCCTTGCAGCGCCTGGAAGCCCTTTTGGAGCAATTGCTCAAGGACCAGGAACAACTGCTCGCCATTCAAGCCCTGGAACGATTGTCTGAGGACCAAAAGAAACTGTCCGATCGGACGGATGCTGACGAACAGGATTTGCAGAACGAATTGGCGGAAGAGACCAAGGAGTTGAGCGAGAAACACGTTTCTGACGAACTTGAAAAAGCCAAGGCGGAACAGGATGCGCTGAAGAAGCAATCGAACCCATCCAATAAGGACCAGGCGAAAGCCGCAGAAAGCTTGAAGAAGGCCGCGCAGCAAATGCGCCAGAAGATGCAAGACTCCCAAGAGTCCAAGACGGAAGAGGAAATCAAAAGCCTAAAGCAACTCATCGACAACTTGCTTCAGGTCAGTTTTGGACTGGAGCGCTTGTCCGATCGCACCTCGGTTGCTGTGCCGGCAGACCCCAATTATGCTCAGTGGCAGAAGGAGCTGCAACGGCTGCAAGAAGGAACGCGTTTGGTGGGCGACACCCTGCGGGCAATCGGCATGCGGCGTCCAGACATTGGCGCCAAGACGTCGCAACACGTGGAGGATTTGCTGGCTTATGGGATGCAGGCGAAGTCCTTCCTCAAAGAACGTCAAGGTTCGAATGCTGGGGTTCAACTGCAGAAGGCCATGAAAGAGTCCAATGACTTGGCGGTCATGTTTCAAGAGGCGTTGAACAATGCCCAACAGCAGTTGTCCAACATGAAAAAGGACGGCACGGGCAGCTGTTCCAAGCCAGGCAGCGGCAAGCCGTCCGCTTCTGGCATGCGAAAGATGCAAGGGCAATTGGCGGAGCAAATGAAATCACTGGGATCCCGCCCGGGACAGCAGTCAGGCCAGCAACCGGGTCAACAACCGGGACAAGCCGGCGAACAAACGGGCAATCAAGGAAGGCCCGGAGCGGACGGTAGTTCTGGCGATCAGGCACAACGCGCCTCCTTATTGGCGCAACAAGAGCGTTTACGACGTGAATTGGAGCGTTCCAAAGGAGGAAATGCCGCAGGAAATGAAGCTTCGGAATTGATGAAGGAGTTGGAGCGTCAATTGATCAAGAATGCAAGTGTACAGCAACTGAATCAAACCCTTAAGAGGTTGGATATTAAGTTGTTGGAGCTTGAAAGAGCGGAAAAACAGGAAGAAGAAGACGAAAAACGTCAATCAGAGGTGGGTAAAGACCGCCCCATGAGCAATCCTACCGGTATTTTACCCGATTCTCGGGTTTTTTCGCAGCCTGTTTTTCGTGGTTGGCCCCTGTTTTACCCGGACTATACCCCGCAGAAATGGCCCTAATCTTTGACTCCCTCCCTGATTTTTGGGCCCAGCGCAGCAAGCACTGGGCCATTTGGCTGCAGGAAGTTGCCGCGTCGGAAGGCAAACGTCTTGGCGATTTCAACTACCGGTTTCATACCGATGATGAACTGTTGGCGTTGAACCGTCGGTTTTTGGACCACGACACCTATACGGACATCATCACGTTTGACCGCACCCGGGGCAGTAGAATTTCTGCTGATGTTGCGGTAAGCTGGGAACGTGTGGTGGATAATGCCTCTCGACTGAATACGGATCTCGGGGATGAAATTGACCGCGTAGTCTTGCATGCAGCACTTCATGCATGTGGTTACGCAGATAAATCCCCAGAGGAAGAGATTAAAATGCGCGCTTTGGAGAATCACTATTTAGCTGTTCGCCCGCTCGTTTTGTTACACGTGGAACAGTGATGGATTGCCCTTATTTTTGCCCCGTTCATTAATGTTACACGTGGAACAATGCTCGATTCAAGACCTTACGACGTTATAGTTGTTGGCGCCGGTCACGCCGGAAGCGAGGCGGCAGCCGCAGCTGCGCGGCTGGGTTCGCGCACGTTGTTGGTTACGATGAATCTCCAAACCATTGGGCAAATGTCTTGCAACCCAGCCATGGGCGGTGTTGCTAAAGGACAAATTGTTCGTGAGATTGATGCACTGGGCGGCCTGAGCGGAATTGTTACGGACAAGACGGCGGTCCAGTTTCGCATGTTGAATCGCTCCAAGGGGCCGGCCATGTGGTCTCCGCGCGCTCAGAGTGACCGTTGGCGTTTTGCCGAAGAGTGGCGCCTGCAATTGGAGGCCATGACGAATTTGGATTTTTTGCAAGACATGGCGGTTGACCTATTGGTGGAGCAAGACCGCATTGTAGGCATTACCACATCCATGGGCCAGACCGTTTATGGCGCTGCTGTTGTGTTGACGAACGGCACTTTTCTGAACGGGGTTTTGCACATTGGCGAGCGCCAAATGGGCGGAGGGCGCGCAGGAGAGAAAGCCGCAACGGGAATTACGGAACGGTTGGTCGAATTGGGTTTTGCGTCCGGCCGTATGAAAACCGGAACCCCTCCCCGCATCGACGGTCGTTCCTTGGATTATTCCAAGTTTGAGGTTCAACACGGGGACGAGAATCCCAGTAAGTTTTCTTATTCTGAGACGACGCAACCCCTGACCAAGCAGCGCCCTTGCCACATTGCGTACACGTCGGATTATGTGCACGATTTATTGCGCGAAGGCTTTGGCCGCAGCCCCATGTTCAACGGTTCCATCCAGGGAACGGGACCTCGCTACTGCCCCAGTATTGAGGATAAAATCAACCGGTTTGCAGACAAAGACCGCCATCAGTTGTTTGTAGAGCCCGAAGGTTGGAATACCGTTGAGGTGTACGTGAACGGTTTCAGCACGAGCCTTCCGGAAGATGTTCAGGTCAAAGCTTTGCGGGCGATCCCAGGTTTTGAGCAGGCTAAATTTTTCCGACCGGGGTACGCCATTGAGTACGACTATTTTCCACCCACGCAACTTGGGCTGACTCTAGAGACCAAACTGGTGGAAAATCTGTTTTTTGCGGGCCAGATCAACGGTACGACCGGTTACGAAGAGGCGGCTGCCCAAGGGCTGATGGCCGGCATCAATGCACACCGCAAGGTCCACGGGTCGAAGCCGGTGGTGTTGGATCGTTCCGAGGCGTACATCGGTGTGTTGATTGATGACTTGGTCACGAAGGGCACAGAAGAGCCGTACCGCATGTTTACGTCGCGCGCAGAGTACCGCTTACTGCTCCGTCAGGATAATGCTGACTTGCGCCTTACCCCGAAAGGCCGGGATTGGGGAATGGTAGACGATGTCCGTTGGGCTCGTTTGCAGGAGAAAGTGGAGCGCGCTGCCTCCATACGTTCTGTCTTGGACGCCGCACCCGCGCTTCCAGCAGAAGTGAATGCGCTCCTGGAATCCAAGGGAACAAGCACTATTGCGACCAAAGGCCGCATGGCGCAGTTGTTGACCCGTCCGCAATTGGAGTTAGCGGACTTGCTGCCCTTTTTGGAGTTGAGTGATGAAGACTTGGCGGATCACGAGGCTTTATTGGACGCCGAGATCGAGATCAAGTACGCGGGCTACATCGCGAAGGAAATGGAGCATGTAGGAAAGCTGAGTCGATTGGAAGAAACACCCCTTCCGGCAAACTTGGACTACGCCTCGTTCAAATCGCTGAGCATGGAGGCGCGTCAGAAATTAGCAGCATTACGTCCGTCCACCATCGGTCAGGCATCGCGCGTGAGCGGCGTCAGCCCGGCAGACGTGTCCGTTCTTTTGGTACACCTGGGTCGTTGATTTTTAAAATTGTTACACGTGTTACACAACGAACCAACTTGCATTGTCTGCGGCGGAGTGCCGTCGGGTTCAACATCCGTTAAGGACCACATGGTATCTGGTGAAGTTTTTCAGGTCCAAACGTGCGGTTCGTGCGCATTTCGGTGGACCTCTCCCCGGCCGTCCGATGAGCACATTGGGCCCTACTACAACAGTCCGGACTATTTGAGCCACAACAACCAAAAGAAATCCCTTTTCTCATTGGTTTACAATACGTTACGGCTTTGGGCTGCGGGCCAAAAAGTACGATCGGTGGTTCAACACCTGCGCATACAAACACCCAGTCAAACCCCACGGAAGGGCACGTGGTTGGACGTCGGTTGTGGAATTGGTGTTTTTCTAGAGGCCGCCCAGCGCCAAGGCTACGGTGCGGTGGGTGTAGAGTTGAGCGAATCTGCCCGACTTCAGGCGAGCCAACGATTGCAGGAGCCTGTTTACGAACAATTGGAGCAGGCAACCGGCACGTACCAGGCCATTACCCTATGGCACGTTTTGGAGCACCTGCCCCATCCGGAAGAAACATTGAAAAAGTTATGGGAACTGGCGGAGCCGGGAGCGGTTTTGGCAATCGCCGTACCCAATCCCGATTCTTGGGACGCAAAACACTACGGAACGGATTGGGCGGCGTGGGACGTGCCCATCCATTTTTGGCACTTCAATCAATCCTCGGTCAAAACACTTTTGGGTCGAACGGGTTGGAAGTGTACCGACGTCCGGCCGATGTGGCTGGATTCGTACTACGTGGGATTGTTGAGCGAATCTTTTCGCCACGGGCGAAAAAGGTGGCTGTCTGCCATTCAAACCGGCTGGATCAGCAACCGCAAGGGGAGAAACCCAGTAAACACGTCCAGCCTGGTCTACTGGGCCCAAAAAGAGGCGATTTAACGGACGAAACCCGCCCAGTGGCCCTACGCCTCCCATGAAGCGAGAAACGTCAGGAAATCAAGCGTTTTTAACTAGCTGAATTTCAGTTGTTTTTGCTCAACAGGGCCAAAACCTGGAGGGAAAAGTCCATCAGCACGATTTTGGCGTTGCCGTTTCGCGCAATGTCGTGTTCGGCTTCCTCCACGGCCACGCGCAGACCTTCGAATTGATCGGTGGATACGAGTTTGGAAAATCCACCCATGGAAAAAGAAATACCCGTGAGCGCAAACGGGTCGCTGTGGTCCAGTTGGTATTTATTGGCGACTAAGGCGCTCAAGGTTTCCAAGGTGAATTGAAAAAACGCCTTTTGCTTTTCGCGAATCAGCCCAGCTACGGATTCAGACCATTGATGCAAATCAACGATGGACCGTCGGTATGCACTTCGAAGCAGTAAGGCCAACAGTTCCGTAAATTCCCGTAGACCTTCGGGATGGTTGACCAAGTGTTGCGCCATGCCCAAGGCACCACCTGCTCCCATGGCGGCCAGGGTGGCGGTTGCTGCATCGGTACCGGTTGCTCGAAGGTAATTTTCCAGATTCAAACGCGACACGGGCGGAACAAATAGTCGTTGGCACCGGCTGGAGATGGTGGGCAATACGGACTCTTCGTCGTGCGTGACGAGCAGTAATACGGCTTCGCCCTCTGGTTCTTCAATGGTTTTCAGCAACTTATTGGCAAAAGCGTCGGGCATTTTCTCCGGCATCCACAATAAGAGCACCTTTTTTCCGCCTTGGTGGGGTTTCAAAGCCAATGCAGTGAGTACGGACTTGGCCTCCTCAACATAAAAGGTGGCCTGCTTGTTGTCTGCCCGAAGAAAGTCCAGCCAATGGGCAAATACCGGATGGCTATTTTCGGACAAGAAGGCGCGCCAATCCGGCAAAAATTGGTCCGAAATAGGCGCGGAAGAATCCCCGTCGCGCTTGATTACGGGAAAGGAAAAATGCAGGTCTGGGTGGGCCAACTTATTGGCCATCAAGCAAGAAGGACAGGTTCCACACGAATCATCGCCAGAATTTGTGGAACAGAGAATGCGCTGGGCATAGGCCAAAGCCAAGGGCAGTGCCGCAGACCCTTCCGCGCCAACCAATAATTGCGCATGGGGAATCCGTCCGGCTGCACCTTCGTGTAGCCAAGCGTGACCGGGCGTTAAGCCAAAGGGGATGTCTGCGTACCGCATGGATGCGAAGTTAAGGCAGTACCTTTGTGCCATGCTTACCTTGGACAACTTTTCCTTCAAGGGCCAGCGCGCCCTGATTCGTGTAGATTTTAACGTGCCGCTCACGGCTGATTTTCAGGTGGCCGACGGCACCCGCATAGACGCCACCATTTCCTCATTAAAAAAGATTTTGACCGACGGCGGCATGCCCGTGGTGATTTCCCACTTGGGCCGCCCAAAGGGCCCCTCCGACAGTCTGTCCTTGCGTCATGTGATTCCTTATTTGGAACGAGCTTTGGGAGTTTCCGTGGTTTTTGCCGCAGATTGTGTGGGGCCGGAAGCGGAACGACACACCCGTGTTTGCGTTCCCAACACGGTGGTTTTGTTGGAAAATTTACGTTTTCATTCGGAAGAGGAAGCGGGCAGCCCAGATTTTGCCCAAGCACTGGCACAGCATGGAGATTGCTACATCAACGACGCCTTTGGAACCGCGCACCGTGCCCACGCCAGCACGGCCGTTATTGCGCATTATTTTCAGGGAAAATCCTGCTTTGGCTACGTGATGGCCCGCGAAATCGAAAATGTAGACAAGGTTTTGAACGGAGGGACTAAGCCCGTTACCGCCGTTGTGGGCGGCTCCAAAGTGTCCTCAAAAATCGACATTTTGCGCCAACTCATGCAGCGCGTGGACCATTTGGTTATTGGTGGCGGCATGGCGTTTACGTTTTTGCGTGCGCAAGGCGGCACTACCGGCAACAGCTTGATGGAGGAAGACAAACTGGATCTCGCTCTGTCTTTGTTGGAAGAGGCAAAATCCCGCGGTGTTTCCGTGCATTTGCCTACGGACGTGGTGTGTGCGGATCGTTTTGCAGCCGACGCCAACACGCAGCTAGCCCCTGCTTTAGCCATTCCCGACGGATGGATGGGGTTGGACGTTGGTCCAAAAACATTGGAGGACTTCAGCGCCGTGGTGGATCAGTCCGCCACGCTGCTGTGGAACGGTCCGTTGGGTGTGTTTGAAATGGAGGCATTTGCCAACGGAACACGCGTTTTGGGCGAGCGCATTGCCCAACAAACGGAGGCGGGTAAATTGTTTTCGTTGGTGGGAGGTGGAGACAGTGTTTCTGCCGTAAACCAATTTGGCCTGGCGTCTCGCGTCAGCTACGTGAGCACCGGCGGAGGTGCGATGCTGGAGTACTTAGAGGGACGCGTTCTGCCTGGAATTGAGGCGGTTTTGAAGGCGGAGGCCTAAACGACGCATGGGGGAGCTTCGCTGAAGTGAACCGCCCCGGGACAAAAGCTCTTTAAACGCGGATCCAGCGGGCAGATTCGCTCGTAATCCAGGCTCCGGCTCTGCAAAATTTACCGTAGAAGAAACTGTCCGACAGCGTGGTTTTTTCAACCAAAGGAAGCCACTCGAGCATGCGGTCAGCGTAATGCGTCAATACAGCGGCCAACAAAAAGTACTTAACGGCGCCAAGTAGCCCGCCAACAGCCCGGTTGGCCCAACCCAACCAAACCCATTTTAAGGCCAAGGTAAGTGCTTTACCCACCAGGATAACCACCACCATAACCCCTACAAAAAGGAGTAAAAAAGCAACCGCTTGCGCGCTGGTAGCGCCGGCGTCAAAGACTTCTTGAATCCAATGGGACAAGTCGGTTTTGAACCATCGAGCGGCCAAAATACCCAATACAATTCCAGCGAGTCCGGACCACTCGTTTACCGCCCCGCCCCACAAGCCTTTACCCATTCCATACAGGATTGGGGCCATTAAAATCCAGTCCAAAATTCCCATTCGTTAAAGGTACATTTGAATTGTGGAAGAGTTAAAAGCAAAATGGGAGCGCGTAGTGGCTGTAGCCACGGAGCGTTTTTCCCCCGGAGACCCTATGGATGTTGATTCTTTAGTGTTCATTGTGGGTCTGCAAGAGGTGAACCAACCGCACCGAAAGTGGAACAAAGAAGAGAAGTTGGACCTCATGCACGTGGGCATTTGCTGCTTGTTGGAGCCGCTGGGGTACTACCGGTTTGACGGGCGGGATGCAGACGGCTGGCCGCACTACACCCTGTTGGAGAACCTGCCCCACCTGAAGGCCGGACAGCAATCGTTGTTGATGAAGGAAGCCTTGGTCGGGTATTTTGAGGAAAATGGCTGGATAGAGTGAGCAAACCACGGCCGGTCGGAACACCAAAACAAGGGCGGCGTGCGCAACGAAAAAACCGCCCTTTGGGAGCGGTTTATCGGACGCCTAAAGCGCGTCGAATCAAGATTTGAGGAGGTTTAGCAGCCCGATGCACCACCGGTGTAGGGAAGCATCACGACCTTCAATTCCACCACGCTGTCCGCAATGAGCTTGACAAATCCACAACCCTCCACCAGGGGTGGATTGCCGCCTTTGGATGCCTTCACTTGAAGGACCGCTTCGTACGGATACGAATGGATTTTGGACTCACCGTAAACGTTGGTGGTGTCGTAAAAGTCCGGGATGGCGTTTACTACGGGAGCCGTAGCACGCACCAACGCATTTTGAATGCGGATGCCATCTTCATTCACCACCACAATGCGGAAGGAATAAACGGGCAGTTCTTTTTTACAAGAACCGGCGCTCAACAGCACCAAGGCCGCGGCACAAAAGGTCAAAAAAGTATTTTTCATGGGGCACAGCCGTTGTCGAGGACGCCGTAGGGTTTGAGAATTACCACGACCTCTTTGTTGTTTCCGGGTTCAAAATAGACGTACGAACAGCCTTTCCAGCCGCCTTTGCCGCACTCGATGTCAAAAAAAGCGGGCAAGTCGTGCCGAAAAATAGCCTCTCCCGAAGCCTCCGAGTACCGGTAGCGGTTCACCACGGACGTGCCGTTGTTGATGGGCGCGTACAAACGAACCAAGGCGTTTTGGATGGGAATACTGTCCGCATTCATGACGCGCACCTTGATTTCCCCGAAATCGCGCGACTGTTCGTAGCAGCCGGTTGAAACCAAGGTTAGGGCAATGAGCGCAGAAAAGGCACTCCAGGAGAGAATACGAAGGCGCATGGTTTTCGTTACTTTTGCAATCTTAGGCAAGGAACAAATATAATGAAAGAAGCCATTGAGGCGCATCTGCGCCAAGTAGAGGACTTTGTACCGACGGACGCCACCGCGTTGGAGGCCTTCCGCGTCGCGTATCTGGGCAAGAAAGGCCACGTTACGGGCTACTTTGCAGCCTTCAAATCGGTTCCGAACGAAGAAAAAAAGGAGTTTGGCCAGTGGGTCAATTCGCTAAAACAAGCCGTTGAGGCAAAAATTGATGCCTACCGAGAGCAGTTTTCTGCCGCGCCGCAGCGAACCGGAGAGGACACCACGCGTCCAGGAGTTGCTTTTCAGCCCGGTGCATTTCACCCCATTACCTTGGTTCGCAATGAAATCGTTCGGATTTTGGAGCGCATGGGTTTTGCCGTGGCAGAAGGGCCAGAAATGGAGGATGATTGGCACAATTTCAGTGCGTTGAATTTTCCGCAGGACCACCCTGCCCGGGACATGCAAGACACCTTTTTCTTGGCGCAAAATCCAGACTGGGCGCTGCGCACCCACACGTCCAGCATTCAGGTGCGCGCCATGGCGCAGCAACAGCCTCCCATCCGGATCATTGCGCCCGGTCGCGTTTTTAGAAACGAGGCCATTTCGTCGCGTTCCCACTGCGTCTTCCACCAGGTGGAGGGCCTGTACATTGACCAAAACGTGTCTTTTGCGGACCTGAAGCAAACCCTTCTGGAGTTTGCGCAAGCCTTTTTTGGCGAACAAACGCAAATCAGACTGCGCCCCTCTTATTTTCCGTTTACCGAACCGTCGGCCGAGGTGGACATTTGGTGGGGACTGGAGAACGAGGTGGATTACCGCATGACCAAAGGCACGGGTTGGTTGGAAATCATGGGGTGCGGCATGGTGGATCCCGCCGTTTTGGCTGCCAGCGGAATTGACCCGGAAGTGTATTCTGGTTTTGCCTTTGGAATGGGCATTGAACGAATTGCGATGCAGCGCTTTCAGATTCCAGACATACGCGCCTTCTACGAGAACGATTCGCGCTTTCTGCGCGCGTTTCAGGGCGCGCTCTAGTCTAGTGTTGTTTAAACGAGAAAACGCGCCTACGGGCGCGTTTTCTCGTTTCCAACTTTTCTAAATCGCCCTACTCCACCACCGAGACTTTCAGCATGTTGGTGGTTCCGCGTGCAGCAATCGGCATCGAGGCAACCGTAATGACTGTTTCGTCGCGCTGAACGTAGTCCTTATCGCGCAAAACGTGCAACACATCGGTAAACGTTTGGTCCGTACTGACCATGCCGTCGTAGTAGAAGCAACGAACGCCCCAATACAGATTTAATTTGTTCAGAATTTGACGGTTGGAGGTAAACACAAAAATACTGGACGCCGGACGGTGTGCGGAAATTCGCTCTGCCGTGTAGCCGGAGTACGTCATGGTTACAATTGCAGACGCGTTCACCGCGTCGGCCATTTTGGAGGCCTGGTAACACACCGTGTCCGTCAGGAAACGGTCTGAATCGCGGGAAGGTGGATTTTCGTTGACTTTCAACAAGCGCGAGGCCTCCACGTTGCGGATGATTTTGGCCATGGCCTGCACAACCTCCACGGGGAATTTACCCACCGACGTCTCGCCACTGAGCATCACGGCGTCGGCTCCGTCCAAAACGGAATTTGCAACGTCGTTGACCTCCGCCCGAGTTGGCGTCATGGATTCAATCATCGTTTCCATCATTTGGGTGGCCACAATAACGGGTTTGCTCAGGGCAAGGGCTTTCTGTGTGAGCATTTTTTGGATCAGCGGGACGGACTCCATGGGCACTTCGACGCCCAGATCGCCGCGGGCAACCATGATGGCATCGGTAGCGGCTAAAATCCGATCGCAATCCGCAACCGCCTCCGGCTTTTCAATTTTGGCAACAATGCCCGCGTTGCTTTTTCTGCTGTCGATGATTTTGCGCAGGGCGTGTATGTCCTCAGCATTGCGCACAAAACTCAAACCAATCCAGTCAACCTCCTCGTCCAACGCAACGTGCAAATCAACGAGGTCTTTTTCCGTCAAACAGGGCAACGAAACTTGGGTGTTGGGCAAATTCACGCCCTTTTTGCTCTTGAGCGGTCCGCCTTGCACGACCTCGGCAACCACCTCATCTAAGCCGTTGGTGGACACCACGGTCATCGCCAACTTTCCGTCGTCGAGCAGAATGCGCTCTCCGGGCTTGACGTCTTTTGGGAAATCCTGATAGGTCATGTACACCCGCTCCTTGGTGCCTTCGCACTTGTGGTTGGTGAACACCACACGGTCTCCGGGCGCCACTACCACACCGTCTTCCACCATGCCAACGCGAAGTTTGGGGCCTTGGAGGTCCGCCAATACAGCGGCCGTCATGTTGTTTTTTTCTAAAACCTGCCGAATGCGTCGGATCAGGAGTCGGTGTTCTTCGGGGTCGCCGTGCGAGAAGTTGACGCGAAACACGTTAACTCCGGCCCACAACAGCTCCAACAATTTCTCGTCCGAGCTCGAAGCGGGTCCCAGGGTTGCTACAATTTTAGTGCGTTTCATGGGGAGGGGATGAATCCAATTCGAGGGCGAGCTTTCGCAAAAGGGTCTGGGGCAAAGGTACGGGTTTCCCCGCGGTTGCTAAGCCCATCAGCAGGGTGTTTGGGTTTTCCGGGGCGGGATGCACCAGAACCAACCAATCGAATACCGGTTTGCTGCATAGCGGCCGCAAGGGGGACGGAACGTCGCCTGCGAACAAGGAATTGACGGAGGTAACCGGGGCGGCCAACCACGAACCGGTCTCAGGAACGTTGATCAACACGGTCCACCGACAGCCGCGTTCTGCGTCCCAGCACGAATACTCGGCATGCGAAGTGCTTGCGTTTTCGTGCACTACGGTGCGGTCTTTTTTCGTGCGCGCCAGGGTCAGGCCCAGTGCCTGGTTCCATCGGTATACAGCCGTGAAATCCGGCACACTTCCCAAAAAACCAACGGACCAAGGTACTTCGTCGTCGGCCTCAATTTCGAGAACGTACCTGCTGCTCACCGCTTCTAATTTTCAAGAGTTTGCAGGCTCTACGCGCCGCCTCTTCTTCTGCTTTTTTCTTGGAGGGACCGGTTCCGTCCACCAGTTTTTCTCCGTCCAAGAACAAGGCCATTGTGAAATTCAACTTGTCGTTCCTGCCGCCGGATTCTGCCAGCTCAAAACGAAAGGCGCGTTTGTGGCGCTGGGCCCATTCAATCCAAACGCTTTTGTAGCTGATGACTTGGCGCTCCACAGCACCCATGTTGATGAAGGCGTCCACCAGTTTTTGTTCCACAAAACGACGCGTCCGACGCATGCCCAGGTCCAAGTAAACGGCCCCAATCAGCGCCTCTAAAGTATTTCCCGGCAAGGAAGACCCCGGTTGTTGCCTCCGCCCTCCGCCCTGGCCTGGGTCCACGTAATCCGTGAGCCGGAGCTCCTTGGCAATAGCGTTTAACGCATTTCTACTGACTACTTTGCTGCGCATGTTGGTCAGGTACCCTTCGTCGCCGTCGGGGTATTTTTTGTACAGAAAATCGGCCATCAACGCTCCAAGGATGGCGTCGCCCAAGAACTCCAGTCGTTCAAAAAACTTACTCGCGTCGCGGGGATTGTAGCCCTTAGTCTTCCGCCGAAAGGCCAAGGTGTACAGTGCCCGGCTCCTGGGCGCGTACCCCACCATGGATTTAATGGCGCGCAAAAATGCAGCGTCCTCGCCCGTTGCTGGGGAGAGCCACAAGCGAACCCGGTACAGCATGATTATTCTTCGTACTTCTTAAACAGCACCGAGGCGTTGTGGCCGCCAAATCCAAAGGTGTTGCTGAAAGCGGCGCGCACGGTGCGCTTTTGCGGTTTTCCGTAGGTCATGTTCAGCTTGCTGTCGATGTTCGGATCGTCCGTGAAGTGGTTGATGGTGGGCGGGCAAATGTCGTGGTAGACTGACAACACCGCAACGGCAGCTTCTGCAGCACCAGCAGCACCCAAGAGGTGGCCCGTCATGGACTTGGTGGAGCTGATGTTCATTTCGTAGGCATGCGCACCAAAAACATTCTGAATGGCTTTGATTTCTGCGACATCGCCCAAGGGGGTTGACGTTCCGTGTACGTTGACGTAGTCCACATCGTCCGGACTCATGTCAGCGTCGTCCAACATGTTTTTCATGACGTTGGTAGCGCCCAAACCGTCTGGGTGAGGAGCCGTCAGGTGGTACGCGTCTGCGGACAAACCGCCCCCTACGAACTCGGCATAAATCCTGGCCCCACGCGCTTTTGCGTGCTCCAATTCTTCTAAAATCAAACAAGCCGCACCTTCGCCCAACACAAATCCGTCGCGGTCTTTGTCAAAAGGACGAGAGGCCGTTTCCGGGCTGTCGTTGCGGGTAGAAAGCGCGTGCATGGCGTTGAAGCCGCCAATACCCCCGGGGGAAACGGCTGCTTCGGATCCGCCGGATACGATCAAGTCCGCCTTGCCCAGGCGGATGTACATCAGCGCATCAATCAATGCGTTGGTGGACGAAGCGCATGCGGAAACGGTGGTGAAATTCACACCGCGCAATCCGTACTTCATCGAAATGTGACCGCCGGTAATGTCGGCAATCATCTTGGGGATGAAAAACGGATTGAACCGGGGCGTACCATCGCCCCGGCCGTAATCCACGCATTCGTTTAAAAAGGTGTCGAGTCCGCCAATTCCGGAGCCCCAAATGACTCCTGCACGGTCCAAATTGATTTTCTCCAAGTCCAAACCGGAATCAACTAGAGCCTCGTCGGCTGCTACCAATCCCAACTGGGTGCACCGATCCATCTTCCGCGCTTCTTTGCGGTCAATGAAATCAGTAGGTTCAAATCCTTTGACTTCGCAGGCAAATTTGGTTTTGAATTTCTCCGGGTCGAACAACGTAATGGGGCCCGCACCGCTGCGGCCTTCCAACAAGCCCTGCCAAAAAGCAGGAGCCGTGTTTCCCACCGGAGTCAAAGCACCGATGCCCGTTACTACAACCCTTTTTAACGTCATAAACGCTTAAAATTCAATCACTTGTTGTTCTCGATGAACGAAACCGCGTCGCCAACAGTTGCGATGTTTTCGGCTTGGTCGTCTGGGATTTGGATGTCGAACTCTTTTTCGAATTCCATAATCAATTCTACGGTATCCAAAGAGTCTGCGCCCAGGTCTTGGGTGAAGGATGCTTCGTTGGTTACTTCTGCTTCGGTTACGCCCAGCTTATCTACGATAATGGCTTTCACACGGGATGCAATGTCGGACATGCTTTCCAGTTTTTTAAAAATTAGTGCCACAAAGGAAAGAAATCTAGCCCACACGCACAAACCGGTCCCGCAAACAAAGTGTATCTTTGAAAGCGTCTAAACAGTGTGAAACCCTTGATAAAGCTCGGAATTTTGGCCTCTGGATCGGGCAGCAACGCCCAAAGGCTCTGGAACTATTTTTCTTCTTCGGATGCGATTTCGGTGGCTTTGGTTGCCTCCAATCGGGCGTCAGCGGGCGTTGTAGCGCGCGCGGCCCAAGACCGTGTTCCGTGCGCAGTGTTTGAGGCAACTCCAGAAGGATTTGCGGATTTGCTCGCCAAGTTTCAAGCCGCGGGCGTTCAAGCGGTCTTTTTAGCCGGTTTTTTGAAACCGCTGCCCGTTGCGTGGATTGCGCACTTTTCCGGTAAAATTTGGAATTTGCACCCCAGTCTTCTCCCGAAGTTTGGCGGAGTCGGCATGTACGGCATGCACGTACACCGAGCGGTAGTCGCTGCGGGCGCTGTGGAAACCGGAATTACCCTCCACGAAGTAACCGAGCGGTACGACGAAGGCCCCCTCTGTTTTCAGGCCCGCGCAGCGCTGCTCCCGTCCGATACTCCGGAATTGGTGGCGGAGAAAATCCACGCCTTGGAGATGGAACACGTGCCGGTTGAATTGGAGCGTTTGCTTCGTGCTCGCTTCCTGGGCGCATGAGCTACGTAGAGGTTTACACCGACGGTTCCTCCCGGGGAAACCCCGGCCCCGGAGGCTATGGGGTCGTTTTGAAGTACGGAGACGTCCAAAAAGAATTAGCAGAGGGTTTTTTGCGCACCACCAACAACCGCATGGAATTGATGGCCGTCATTGTGGGACTGGAAACCCTCACCCGGCCCTGCCAAGTGCTGGTGGTCAGCGACTCCAAGTACGTGGTGGACTCGGTTGAAAAACACTGGATCGACGGCTGGGTGCGTAAAGACTTTAAGGGCGTTAAAAATCCCGACTTGTGGCAGCGTTATTTGCGGGCAGCCAAACAGCATTCGGTTCGCTTTCAATGGGTCAAAGGCCACGCCACCCACGTGCTGAACAATCGGTGCGACGTTTTGGCCACGCAAGCGGCACTGAAAGGACCGCATCGGGTGGACGCGGGCATGGAGTAAGCCGTTTCTAAATCCTCAACGGGCGTTTTCCACCAGCCAATCCGCAATTTTGCGGTCGTTGGCCAGTCGGGGCAATTTGTTTTGTCCCCCCAACTTTCCGATGGACTTCATGTAGGCGTTGAAGGCGTCCAGGGGAACCTGTTGCACTACGGCCGGCCGCAGGATGGAGCCCGCCACGAGGTCGTTGTAGTAGGTGTTTTTGGACCGCAGTCCGGCGTCCAGTGCGGCGCAGAAGGCGGTAAAATCACGGGGCGCTTGATCAAAGGCCACAAACCAATCGTGGTGGGGCAATCCACCGTCTGCGGGAGCTACCTGCGGGGCCACCGTGAATTCCCGAACAACACAAGGCTGTTCGGCAACGGCCGCTTGGAGAGCAGCCTCCACTTCGCTGCCAATGACGTGTTCGCCAAAGGCACTGATGAAGTGCTTGATGCGCCCCGTAACCCGGATGCGGAACGGATGAAGTTCGGTAAATTCTACGGTGTCGCCTATGGAGTAACCCCACAGACCGGCGTTGGTGTGCAAGACGAGTGCGTAGTGCACGCCCAGCTCCACTTCTGCTAGGGTGAGTCGCGGAGGATTGGGGTCAAAGTACCGGTCGGCCGGAATGAATTCGAAGTACATGCCGTTGTTCACCAGCAGCAGCAGGCCCTCTTTGTCGTACCGATCTTGGTAGGCAATAAAACCTTCTGACGCCGGATAGGGATCGATGCGGGTGATGGGCCCGCCAAAAAGCTGCTCAAAGCGCGATCGGTAGGGCTCAAAGGCCACCCCGCCGGCAATGTATAGCTTGAAATTGGGAAACAAGGAACGGATGTCCGCCGTGCCGGATTTTTCCAGCAAGCGCTCAAAATACATCTGCACCCAAGGCGGAATTCCGCCCAAAGCGCGCAGGTCTTGACCCAAGGTCTCCTCGCAAATTTTGTCCACCTTGGTTTCCCAATCTTCGATGCAGTTGGTTTCCCAACTGGGGAGCCTGTTCTTTTGCAGGTAGAACGGAACGTAGTGTGCGGAAATGCCGCTGAGACGGCCCACCTGAATGCCGTTTTTCTCGGTCATCACTGGACTTCCCTGCAAAAACATCAATTTTCCATTCACCAAGGAGGCGTCCCCGCTGCGGTGGATGTACGCCAACAGCATGTCCCGGGCCGCGTTGATGTGGCACGGAACGGATTCCTTGGTCAAGGGGATGTACTTGGTTCCGCTGGTGGTGCCGGAAGTTTTGGCAAAGTACAGGGGCTTGCCGGGCCACAAAACGTCCGGTTCGCCGGCAACAACGCGCTCTACGTACCCGCGGATTCCTTCGTAGTCCACCACGGGAATGGCGTTTTGAAAGTCGCGCACGGAGCGGATGGCTTCAAAACCGTGGTCCCTTCCAAATGCGGTGTTTTTGGCCGACGCCACCAAGTTTTTCCGAACCGTCTCCTGCGCCTCCAGTGGATGTTGAATCCACGCTTGGTTTTTGCGGTGCATCCACGCGGCAAAGGCTTTTGCGGCCCATTCTTTTGCGGTCATCGTTTTCCAGTTGATCGTTTAGGGGAGGTACACCAGAGGGTTGACGGGTTGACCGTTCATCCAAAGCTCAAAGTGCACCGCCGCGGAGGCGTTTCTGAGTCCTTTTCCACTGATGGCCAATGCTTCACCGGCCCGAACGCGCGCGCCCCGTTTTTTCAACACTTGCGCATTTTGACTGTAAAAAGTAAGGGTGTTGTTGGCGTGTTGAACCCACAAGAAATGGCCCAAATCGGGACTCCAATCCGCCTGTACAACGGTTCCGTCCAGCGCGCATTTGATCGTGGTTCCTGAGGAAACGGACCATCCCACGCCAAGGTGTCCGCGGGCAGGCGCGTATTTTTCCACCAGCGTTCCCGCAACGGGAGGAATCAAACTGGCTCTTGCCTGAACGTTGGGACGCCGAGTCAAACGGTATTGATCCTGAACTTCTTGTTGTTCGCGAAATTTTTGTTCGGAAGCCGTTGGTTTCAGTTTGTTGGGGTCCGCTTGGGCCGACGGAGCCTCCGAAACCACACTGTCCGGCAAGGGCTCGTTGGTGAGCAGCCGTCGAACCGTACTCCACTGTTTTTCGTGGTAGTTGACTACCGATTCCAGTGAGTCTACTTGGGTGGAAAGGTGCAACGCTTCCCGCCGAAGCTTGGTGGACGCATAGCCTGGAATATATTCGCGCAACGGCGTATAGGCAATCAACAACAGGGTCATTCCCACCAAAACCACCACCGTAGTGCCGGCTGCCAGAAAAACGTTGAATCCGGAAAGCGTAAACGAAAAACGTTCGGCAAAGGTTTGCGTGTCCACCAAGACCACGCGGTACTTGTGAAGCAGCTCTTTTCGAATCTGTTTCCAACGCTTTTTTGCCACAGAACAAATATAGACATCCCCGCAGGGGCATTTAAAATAACTTTGCAGTCTTGTGCGTTACTCCTCTGTCGTGAAATGGATTCCTGTGGGCCTGTTGGCCCTGGCCCTGATGGTGGGCGCCTGCAGCCGGTCGGTTGACAAGGCACCCAACCGCTTTTACCACCGCGCTACAGCTCAGTTTAACGTTTTGTTCAACGGGCGCGAAGCCTTGCTGGAAGCACAGCGGCAGGCAGAAAAGAACCACAAAGACGCGGTGGATGATTTCCTGCCGGTTTATTCAGGGAGAAGCAAAGCGGCTCAGCAAGGCAATGAACCTGCGGCGCGACGGGCCGTAGAAAAAGCCGGAAAAGCGATTCAGGAACACAGCATGATGGTGGGCGGCCGCCAGAAGAACCAGGCCGTTTTTGATGCCTACCTCTTGATGGGCGACGCGTACGGCGCTTCCGGACAGCCCTACAAAGCGATGGAGGCCTACGGACAAGTGCTGCGGAATGCGCCCAAAACCCCAGCAGCCCAAAAGGCCAAGTGGGCTACCGCTCGGCTGTATGCGGAACAGGGAAATGCCTTTGCGGCGGCCAACCTCTTGGAAGAATTGGAGCGCGACCCGGAGTTGGTCCGCGCATTAAAACCCCACGTTCAGGCCGTTTGGGCCATCGTTCACCTCAAAGAAAAGCGGTACGACGAGGCCGCAGACGCCTTGTTCAAAGCGGCCCCCGATGTTTCCGGCCCCACCGCTGCTCGGTGGTACTTTTTGGCGGGTCAAATTGCCCAAAAGATGGACGATACGGAACTGGCGGCACAGGCGTATCGACGTTGTGCGCGCGGGACACCTTTGGAATACAGCTTGGTGGTAGAATCCACCCTGCGCGCCGCGCTTTTGCAGTCCAGCGGCCAGTCTGAGGCCAAGCGAATTGCCACCTTGAAGAAGTTGGCCAAAGAGAGCAAGAACGCGCAGTACCGAGGCCAGGTGTACTACGCCATTGCTCAGATTTACTTGCAGGCCGGAAAGCGCGCATTGGCCTACGAAGCACTTGGGGAGAGTATTTCCTTGAGCACCGCCCAGCCCGAGCAAAAGGGCTTGGGGCACGCCGCTCGTGGACAGTTGTTTTTTGAAGACCGCTTGTATCCCAAAGCGCAGCTGGACGTAGACTCTGCGGTTCAGCTCTTGCCGGAGGGACACCGATTGAAGTCCGATTGGGCCAAGCGTCGGTCTGCCCTCAACAGACTGGTAGCGGAATTGAATTACGCTTCGCTGCAAGACAGTTTACTAAGCCTTTCGGAGATGAATCCCAGCGAATTGCAGCGGTATTTTACCCAGTTCGTAGGGCAGTTGCGTTTGGCAGACGCGAAAAAACAAGAAGCAGATCGCCGCGCGGACGAAATTGCCCGCATGAATGCGGAGCGAGGCGCCTTATTAGCCGATGCCGGCCCCTCGGCGGGAAGTGGCGGAAATGCATGGCTTTTTTACAACCCCCAAATTCGCGCCTCGTCGGTTGCCAACTTTACCCGGAGGTGGGGCGACCGGCCCGACGCGGACAACTGGAAATGGAAGTCTGCGGCGTCCGGCTTTGCAGACGGCTCTGCATCGGACAAAAGCGAAGAGGAATCCGACGGCCTAAAATCGTCGGAACCGTCGGGCGAACAACGCTACAATGCCGAAGCGTACATCGCCCAAGTACCCATGTCCGAAAGTGCTCGTGATTCGGTTCGTTCTCAGCTGCGCAAAAGCCGCGTCCGACTTGGGGCCATTTATCGGGACGAAGTGGGCGATTTGGAAGAAGCACAGACGGTCTACAACGACTGGATCAAAACCTACGGCTCCAAGAAGTATCCGGAAGAACCCCTGGTGTGGTTTGCTTTGAGCCGGATGTATGCCCAAAACAAACAACAGTTGCGGGCCGACGACGCATTAAAAACGTTGTTGCAGCTATTTCCGGACCATCCTTTATCCCGCAAAGCACGCGGCGAAAACACCACGGAAGAAGAACCCGTAAACCCGGTTGTAGCTGCCTACGAGCGCGCTTTGGCGGCCTTTGCGCAAGGCAAGCCCCAAGAGGCCCTCCAAATTTTGCCCCAAGCCGCTTCCATGGGAGCCAAGCCAGCGCTGCTCAATGCCTTGTGCGTGGGAAAGTTACAGGGAGAAAAAGCGTATATTTCCGCGCTCAAAAAAGTTGTTTCCAGCCACCCCAATTCACCGGAAGCCACTCAGGCTCAAAATTTTCTCACCGCGCTCGGCGAGTCCGCGCCCAACTAATTTTTTTCACATGTCTTTGATGAACTCCAAACCCCAGTCCGACAATCCGCAAATCAGCAACCGGATTTTGGCCGGCACAGATATCGTGGGAGATATTCAATCCACGGGTGACTTCCGCGTGGACGGTCGGATCAAAGGCAATTTAAAACTCGCCGGAAAGCTGGTCGTTGGGGACAAAGGCTGGGTGGAGGGCGAAGTGCATTGCGCGGAGGCGACCGTTGGCGGTTCGTTCAAAGGAAAGTTGCACGTCAAGGGATTGTTGTTGCTTCAAGCAACATGTAAGGTGCACGCGGACGTGGTTACCGGCAAATTGGCGGTGGAGCCCGGCGCGGAGTTTGCCGGACAGTGTGCCATGACCACCGTTGTGCGCACGTTGACCGATTCCGAAGCAGCAGTCTCTGCCGCAAACGCTGACAAAAAAGCCGTATGAACCCATTCCTGCGCTTCATGGGGGCGGCCTTTCAAATGGGCGCCATCATTGCCCTGTTTGCTTTTTTGGGAACGTGGACTGATGCCCATTGGGGACGGGCTCCTTGGGGAACGGTAGGCCTCACACTGCTGGGGGTAGTATTGGCAATGGTCTGGATCATTCGTGAAGCACAAGCCACAAAATGAAGTATTTGTATGCCCTCTATCCGCTCACGGCGGTCCTTCATTATTTGGTGTCCACCGGCATGGGCAACACGTATTATGGATTGGGAGATATTTATTTAATGGTCATGGGGGTTGGCTTGGTTTGGGTGATCCAGCGCTTTTGGGTACGCAACCCAGACAAGGCAGGAGTGTTGTATATGGCACTTTCTGTGGTGCGTATGCTGCTGGGTTTGGGCGTTGTTGTGCTGCCGCTTGCCTTGCGCAAACCGGAGGGTTACCGCACGGACGCCCTGGTGTTTGTGGGGCTCTTTGTGGCGCAAATTGTCGTGGAAACGGTGGTCTTGGCACGGTTGCTGAGAAGCCGGTAGGAAATCTCCCGTTTTGTGCGTAATTTTGCCGCGCATTTTGCAAGCCCCCATGATTAAACTGAACTGCTTTCTTTTAGGTCTTTTCCTGATGGCGTCGCCAGCCGTTTTGGCTTCGGAAGAGGCACATTCGGCGGATGAACACGCGGCTGAGGCCCGTGTAAACGCAGCGGAACACAGCGACGAGCACGCTGCGAACGCGACGGAGGAGAAAGAGGCATTCAATCCGGCAGAAGTCATCATGCACCACATTGCGGATAGCCACGGCTGGCATATGTTTGATTGGAATGACCACCCCGTAAGCATCCCTTTGCCGGTGATTTTATACACAGAAAAGGGTTTGGTCGTTTTTTCCTCGTCAGAATTTCACCATGACCAAGAAGGCACCCACGTCGTGGAAGCAGGAGGTCAGCGCTTTGTCAACATCCACGAAAAAATTTACTACGCCTCGGACGTAGCGAACGACCACGGCGTGTTTGCCGAGTTGGATCACGAAACCCACGAAGTAGCCAACGCCACTCCCTGGGACATCTCCATCACGAAAAACGTCGCGGCGCTCTTGTTCAGCGCAGTGGTAATCCTACTCCTGTTCTTGCCTGCCGCCCGCTCCTACAAGAAGAATCCAAACGCAGCCCCCAAAGGAGTGGCTGGTTTTGTTGAGCCCTTGGTGGTGTTCGTCCGCGACGACATTGCGAAGAACAACATTGGGCCGCACTACAAGCGCTTTGTGCCCATGCTTTTGACGATGTTCTTCTTTATCTGGATCAACAACCTTTTAGGCCTAGTGCCCTTCTTCCCCGGCGGCGCGAACGTAACGGGAAATATTGCCGTCACCATGGTGCTGGCCATCGTGACCTTCGTCGTCACAAACGTGAATGGAAATAAGCACTACTGGGGACACATTTTATGGATGCCAGGCTTGCCCGTTATGGTGAAACCTTTGTTGGCCATTGTGGAATTCATCGGGATTTTCACGAAGCCCTTCTCTTTGATGATTCGATTGTTTGCCAACATTACGGCCGGCCACATTATCGTGCTGAGCCTTGTGTCCTTAGTCTTCATTTTTGAAACGGTTTGGGTGAGCCCTGCAGCGGTTCTCTTGACCTTGTTTATCTCCGTACTTGAATTGTTGGTCGCCGCATTGCAGGCGTACATTTTCACCCTTTTAACTGCTTTGTACATCGGAGCAGCTATGCACGAAGAACACCATTAAACAGTAATTTTTAACTCAAATCCCCCTAGTATCATGACCGGAAGTATCGCAGCACTTGGAGCAGGTTTGGCCGTTATCGGCGTTGGTATCGGTATTGGCTTGATTGGCGGTCGCGCCATGGAAGCTATTGCTCGTCAGCCCGAAGCCACTGGCAAAATCCAAACCAACATGATTATCGCCGCCGCGTTGATTGAAGGTGCCGGTTTGTTCGGTATCGTTGTCGCGTTGTTGGGTAATTAATATCTCACCACATACGAGGCCGTTTGGCAGCGAGCGCTGCCAAACGTGCCTTTTCGGTGAAATTGTTAACCTAAGAAACGAAGAACAATGGGTATCGTAACTCCTGGCTTTGGCCTCATTTTTTGGACGACACTGACGTTTTTCATCCTGCTTTTCCTTTTGGCGAAGTTTGCATGGAAGCCGATTTTGAAGGCCGTTCAAGACCGTGAAGAGTCGATCAATTCTGCCCTCAAATCCGCAGAAGCAGCGAAGGCTGAAATGGCCTCTCTGCAGTCCAACAACGAGCAACTCTTGAAAGCCGCCCGCGAAGAGCGTGAGGCGATGCTGAGGGAGGCGCGCGCAATGCGTGATAAAACCATCGCGGACGCAAAAGGAGCCGCTTCGGAAGAAGCTGCCAAAGTGTTGGAGGCGGCACGCGCCCAGATTCACTATGAAAAGATGTCCGCCATGACCGAGGTGAAGAACCAGGTAGCACAACTGGCTGTAGAAATGTCCGAGCGCATTTTGCGCGCTGAGTTGAGTGATGCCAAGGCCCAAGCGGCCATGGTGGATCGCGCTTTGGAAGACGTTAAATTGAATTGATCTCATGAGCACGTTGCGCGCCGCGAGTCGTTACGCCAAGGCTCTTTTGGACTTAGCCCGGGAGCAAGGAGTTTTGGATTTGGTGAAAACCGATGCCGATTTCTTGTTGGCCGTGGAGAAGGACAGCCGCGAGTTTCGCTCGCTTTTGAAAAGCCCGGTCATCAAGCCTTCGCAGAAAGTGGACGCGTTCAAAACGGCGTTTTCCAACGAACTCAGTCCTTTGATGGTGCTGTTTGTGAACCTGGTAATTAATCACGGACGCGAGGCACACCTGGCTGCTATTCTTGTAAAATATACGGACTTGTATTTGTCCGAGAAAAACATAGTGCGAGCGTTCGTAACGAGCGCCGCTCCTCTTACCGATTCACAGCGCACCGCTCTTTTGGCCAAATTGGCCGCGGGGGGTGCAGCGAACGTTGAATTGAACGAAAAAGTTCAGCCGGAATTAATCGGCGGCGTAGTAGTTCGGGTGGGCGACCGCCAGGTGGACGCTACGGTGGCGCGCTCCTTGCGCGGATTGAAGCGCCAGTTTGAGAACAACTTGTACATCGCAGACCTCTAAATCGAACCCCATGGCAGACGTAAAACCTGCAGAGATTTCGGCGATTCTTCGCCAACAATTGTCCGGATTTGCCTCCGAGTCCCAGCTGGAAGAAGTTGGAACGGTCCTGCAAGTAGGTGACGGTATCGCCCGCGCTTACGGCATGCAGAATGCTCAGTCCGGAGAATTGGTTGAATTCGAAACCGGCCTCCGCGGCATCGTGTTGAACTTGGAAGAGGACAACGTCGGTATCGTATTGTTGGGCGCGGCCGAAGGCATTAAAGAAGGCTCTACGGTCAAGCGCACCGGCGTCATTGCCTCCATTGAAGTGGGCGAAGGCATGCTGGGCCGCGTGGTAGACACGCTGGGCAATCCTTTGGACGGAAAAGGTC
>Ga0208682_1000062_pt1 | contig 34139 bp, 65 predicted proteins | sample Colrivmeta156802_FD_187687 | JGI IMG/M metagenome (GOLD analysis project Ga0208682, IMG submission 187687) | Estuarine microbial communities from the Columbia River estuary - metaG 1568-02 (SPAdes) (version 2) | ecosystem: Environmental > Aquatic > Marine > Intertidal zone > Estuary | place...
AGTACGTAGGACAGGGGCGCTGACTCCAAAAAAGAAGGGATCAGCTTGCGCAGATCCCTTTGGGTTTGCTATTGAAACGGTCTAGATTTAAATAGCTGGATAAGAACTCCAAGATCTTGTACTCTACTACGGAGTACGGTTTTATCCTAAAAGAAAAAGGCCCTCTTTAGAGGGCCTAATCCTAATCAATCAATCATCAAACTATATAGTAGCAAACTGTGCTGCTTCTAAATCATAGTTACTCTTAGCGAAGAGGCTTCCACCTGCAGCTTTGAACCTTGCACGGTTTTCATACTCTTCAATTGTGTTATGGCTACCTAACCAAGTCAACTCGTTGACAAGATCCCATACACTCATACCTGTCTTAACGAAACTCTTTTGCTTGTCTGTTAAGAAATCTGGGTTATGACCAGCATTAAATACCCTGGCCATGGTAGACTTATACATTGGGAAGTGGTTGTCCACTACGCTTTCCTGTAGACGGCGTCTCATTTCAGGATCCTCATGTTTAAGGTTACCTACTACGGAGTCCACTGCTCTCTGTACCTCTTGCAAACTTGCGCGTGTACCGGTTGCACGTTCTAATCTGTCAGCAAAGGCACGTGGTACAAAACCTGTTTTACCATAAGCTTTAAGGGATTGGAATAACTCGGCAATACCTGTAGCATTGGCCTGTTTTAATTGGAAGGCTGCTGTCATGTCTTTAGCAACTGCGCCATTAGCACATACTAATCTGTAGAAGAAATCATCTACTTGAGTTTGTGTGGGGCTGTTCACTAAGGAAACTCCGAAACGGAATACTTCGTCTGGGCCAATACGCTCAAAACCTACCTCACTGGTATGGATTAAGTTAATACGACTGGTGCCGTTACCATTGTCAATAGACTCGATATGCATGTCCGGCACCTCGTTAAGGATGCCTTCTGCAGTTTTAAATAGAGTCTCATTAGAGATACGTGCAAACTTGTCTGCCTTTACGATACCTGTAATTTCGCGATGATCACGATTTGCAACCATCATAAGGGGAACATCTCCACCTCGGTTCTCTGTGTAATGTTTGACCGCGCCGATAAGTTTATTACCGATTGCGGCATCACCATTCTTCTCAAACTTAGAGTTTAAGGTTTGGTTGATGTTAAGTAGGGAAGCCAGCTGTTTAAAAAACGCGCCGCTAGCTGGGACCCTTGAGTCATTCAAGTGGATGAAGCCATCCTTCTGTGAATTGTCACTCAATTTGATCTCACTTAGCATTACGGGTTTAGTCAGCGGTTCAGTGTTGATTGCGGCTAATTTTGCCTCGTTAAATTGTGCTTGTGATAACATATATTTTATTTGGTTTTTTTGGTTAATACTATTATACTAAAGAAGTAGGCAGAGTTACTGCTCTACCTCAACTTTATTTTCTTCAGTAAATTCGGTTGGTTCCTCTACTGATGAGGTTGCTAAGGTTGCGCTTAGAAATAGAGCATCAAACTCGCTCTCTAATTCTTCTCGCCTTGCCTCTTCGGTATGTGCAACATCCTCAGCTCGGATTTGAAGATCCCAACTTGCTTGATCGTAAACTACTTGACCATCTGCCATTGAGAAGAAGAGGGGTTTGTTGACTAAGCTGCCGCCTCTACGGTTCTTTGTGAACTCTAAGTATCTGCGATTGCCTGGCCCAAACTTAATCTCCATCATTGAAGTAGTCGCATGCTTTAGATAAGTTGATCCTACATAGGTACCGCCCTTTGTCATGTGTTGAATACAGAAGATTGATTTACCCATACCGTCTGCAGCTTTGATTACCAGATTAGTTAACCATGCCTCAGCGTAGGTTGACTTCCAGCCTAGCACATCCTTTAGCTTTACAATAATATCTTGGTGCGAGTCAATAAGGATTACATCATGTTCTCCAGTCAAGGCCTTTTCAATTGCTTTCACAAAACCTGTTTGAATATAATCCATTAAGAGTAAGGTAGGAACCTCGGCAATAATCGGCATTTTACTGTAGTAGAAGAAGAGATCATTACGAGTCATTTCGCTAGAGATATAGAGGATCTTTGCTGCAGGTTGATTACTCTTAATCTTAGCAAGAACATCTAGCATTACAGTTGATTTACCTACGCCCGACTCGCCGATTACAATATTAGCAGTACCACCATAGATACCTCCACCACCATCGTGATCGGAAAATAACTTGTCTAATAGGGTATCAGTCTTGAAACATTTAAAATCAGGAAATTGCATATTGCCAATCTCGACAATCTCTAATTCAAAATCCTTGACTGCTGCAGCTGGTGTTGCAACTACTCTGCTGGTTTGTGTTACATCAGCTGGGGTTTGAGGACCGCGTAACTTCTTTATAACTCCGTTAAAGAGCGAATAAGAGATACCCTCGCCTAGCGGATGGGTCTGAAAGTTTTGGAATAGATCCAATACTTTGCCGGTTGGAACTTCGCCGCCGAATTCCTGTGAGAAATACTTGCGGACTTGGACTTCTTTTTTTCCTGTCATATGTTTGATTTTTAATTGATTACTATTATTATACTAATGTAGAGTAGTTTTTAGCACTGCTCTTTAGTTATCTATTTACTACGGAGTCCGGCAGGGGTCTAAACTGCATAAGCTAATATAATAAAAAAACCTGAATTAAAAAAATCCAGGCTCATTTATTTTTAAAAAAGTTATTAACAATTATTCTATTGTCAGGACCATGTCCCTAAGCACTGCACACTTTTCGTATTCTTCTTTATCTTGAAAGTAGTGAATCATTGAGTTAAGCGCTTCCTGTTTTTCTGTAAGTGGGGTCTCATCAAAGATAGCACCGCTAAGTTCGCGCTGTAGTGCATCATATAACAGATTCATAAATGCATCGAAATCTGTATGACGAAGACTTACCAGCTCGGCTAGCATTTGTGAAGTCGTAAGGTCTCTTTTTATTTCGTTCATGTATGGATTATTTATCTTGTTATTAATATACCTAATCTACTAGGGAGTGGGCTGACGGGATTACCACCAGCTTGTATAGTAGACATATTCCCCAGCCGCGATCGTTCTCCTCGCCTCTTTAATAAACTGCAGGTCGTCTTCTACCTCACGCTCATCTGATTGGCTATTACCAAAAAAGAATCCAGCTGTTTGGGGTAGGTGACGCTCTTTAATATGGCGCTCTAACTGGTCTAAGTCATCTGACTCAATCAGCACGTTTACGCAGTTGAAACTCTCGGCCGTACCGCCCTTAAGGTAGTATAGGCTTTCCATCCAACCGTGCAGGTTAGGGTGCTTACGCCAGTAGTGTAACTCCCGATCTTCAACACCTTCTTCAGTTTTAAAGTCTACTGCAGTTTTTGGCTTGTTACTGCGAACCTGTGCATACATGTCTAATCCCATTGTTCTTTGATTTAATTGATTAATATTATTATACTTACTACGGAGTCTCTTTATTCATTACCTGCCCCATCGAAGTAGAGGAATTCTACGACCTCGGCTTGATCAAAGATTCCTAGATCTTCGAACATTGTGTAGGCCCCATCGGGGTCAGACATTGCAACAACCTCCATTGCTTGATAGACTGCGTCTTGACCCCATAATTTAATTGCTTCGTCGATTGCTTCTTGTGTTGCCATGTTTAGATAGAATTTAAGAGTTGAGAAAATGTAGGAGCTTCCGCTAAAGGATCGCTAAAGCCCTTTGCGCTTGAAAAGATTTCAGCTTGGCCGCTATGACCTGATTTAGGAGTTACCCAAAAGAGAACATCACCCGATTCGCGATCACAGATAGAGAATGAATCATAAAGCGGTCCGCTACCTGGGCAGTTATTCTTAAAGAATACATAGACCTTACTGCAGTCGATAGGTTTACCCAGTTGGCGAAACCTGTTTACAAGTTTAATAACCTTGTTTTGTAGGGCTTTTGCTCTACGATCCAACGAAGCATCGCTACAGAACCAGTCATAAAAATCATGACAGTGAGAGTAGAGAGCTGATTCACCTTGACCCCATGCATACATTTGGTCTGCTAATGTTACTTGATTTTCTTGCATATTGTATATAGTTTAATTGATTATAAAGTAAATATAAGTATTTTATTGATAAAATTGTATTTCGTCCACTATAAAAAAATGCTCCAAAATTAATACGTTTCTCAGATTGTTGAATTCCACAAAATCATCAAGATCATCAACATCCCATCCATCGGCCTCTCCTATTTCAGAAAAGAGTTTTAATGACTTACTGATAATATCACCATATGACTCGGGAGACCAGGTATTTCCTATACATTCAACGACTTTTAACAGTCCAACCTCGTTGCTTTCGCTTTTTATTTGAAAAATCATCTTTATTTGTTTTAATTGATTACATAGTAAATATAATACTTTTATTTGACAGTAAAAAACTTTTAGTGAATTATTTTCAAAAAGTTATTAACACTGTAACTAAGTATAACCTATACCCCGATTGGGGTAAAGGTGTCGAAAAAGTCTACTGATGTCATTGCGGCTTTTACTCTTTCCAAACAAACAGGTCCCATTGCAGTATTGATACTTTCTGGATGGGTTAATGGCAAGCCACATTTGCAGCAGGTCCCATTATGAAATAGACCTACTCGGGTTCCCAAAATTGTAGGGTCCTTAATAGCAGCTACCACCCAGCCTAGAGCCTGTGCCAGTCGCGAGCTTGGTGTAACTCCTTTGCCCAATACATAGGTTAAGGACTCGGCAAATAGGGTACCTGCAAACTGATGACCACTACGGCCGTCCGCCAATAGAGAGATATTGACGTAGTAAATAGGCAGCATCTTTTTGCGATCCTCCTTGTCACGTAACTGCTTGATACGCACGTTCATGTGGGTAAGTTGTTCATTATTGCGGAAGGTGATGTTGGCTCTACCTGCAAGCGCCAAGGTTGGTAGTGACTTTGGATTAAGGTTTGGCCGAGCGGCTCTGATTTGATTTGTCATATGTAGTTAAGTTAATTGGTTAAGTAAATATAAGCAATTAGTTTGACAATAAAAAACTTTTATACACTTATTTTCAAAAAGTTATTAACAATTTTCCTGTAATCCTAGCCAAATATAGAGGTAGGTCGGAGTATACCTCCCGCTTCCTTGTTCCGAACCGTCCCGTCTTATTGATTGATTGACATAGTAAATATAAGCAATTAGTTTGACAATAAAAAATATTTAGTAACTTATTTTCAAGAAGTTATTAACAAAAAAAGGGAGAACTTTCGCTCTCCCAATTCTATCAATTAACTACTAAACTAAAACTCACTTCGTAATACATCGAGTCTGGATTTTTCGTCGACGGTTAGTCCACTTAAACCTTTAACTGAAATCAATTCCAATAAGTCATCCATTGTTAGGTGCGATGTGGAACTGGTTGGTGATGAGGTTTCGTCAATTCCAAAAACGGATTTACGAATTTTTTCTGGAAGATTAATATCGAAATCTTCTAAGGTCGTAACCATAAATGGAACTTCACTTAACTCACTATCGTTTTTAAAACGATCCCGAATTTGAGTTGGTGTCAACTCACTTTTAAAAACTGAGATAATAATTCCAGGAAGTGGAAGAACCTTTGCGTCAGTTTTGTTTAAAATAATTTCAGACATTAATACTTCTGAAACTCTTGGGTCTGGACCCATCCCGAAACGGGCGAACACGATTTGATTTGACATATGTTATTTTTTAATTGGTTATAGAGTAAATATAATACTTTTATTTGACAGTAAAAAACTTTTTATTAATTATTTTCAAAAAGTTATTAACAATTTGGGAGAGACTAATCTTCTCTCTCCCATTCTTCAATGATCTCCGCACCATAGAGTTCGCCACGACTTCCAAATCCAAATGTTCCTTCAAGAGTTGGACGACATAGGATTACTTTGAAGTTATAGTCTTCTTCTTTGCAACATGCGTCAAACTCCGCTTGGGCTTTTTCTAGGTTTTCCGTTAAGAAATAGGAATCACCATCGTGATTAAGATTGATAATTACATACATAATTTAAAGGGGTTAGTTGATTAATATAAAGCTAATATAATAAAAATTATTGACAGTAAAAAATAAAGTTATTAACAAATTCGATTAGCAACAAATCCTTGTGCATCGGTAGCACCATAGTATTTCTTAATTGCCGTTGGTGCGTCGGGATTATCCATTAACCAGCCGTCTGCAATATCGAAGGCCATTGAATCATCAATATCTCCTGCGTCTTGTACACCTAATTTAAGCTCTCTAAGCTCTAAATCTAATTTTTGTTTCGTCATGTCTATTTGTTTAATTGATTAATATATGTAAATATAATAAAAATAATTGACAGTAAAAAATATTTTATCACTTATTTTTAAAAAATTATGGGACTATAAAATCCCATAACTCTTCGCCCGTAGGCTTGCCGTCTCGCAAGATCTCGTAGTTTGGATCCATGCCGCTGGACATGACATCATCGATAAGTTCTTGTAGTGTTGAGAATTCTTTCTTGTAGTAGCTGCAATTTAGTGTCCACATATCTTCTTTAGTTAATTGGTTATAGAGCTAATATAATAAAAAATCCTCAAAGAAAAAAATCTTTGAGGACTTATTTAAAGAAAAGTTATTAACAATTCTTATAGTTCCATAACCAACTGGGCTAGCGTGCTAGCGAGCCAGTCTTGAATCTCCTTAAAAGCAGAGTCTGCTTCTTCTTGAGTGCCAAATGAAATGGTCTTAATTTGACGAGTAGTTTCCGGAAATGTAATACGGATTACCGCATTATTTAATTGGATTTCTTCGCCACCACCTAGGCAATATATTACCTTTGTGTCTTCTCTGTGTAGTACTAGTGTCTTAACCATTACTTAGTTGTGTTAGTTGTGTTGGACTTAGGTGTAGTCTTTGCAGCAGGCTTGCCAGCCTTCTGCGCAGGTTTTGTAGAGGGCTTAGACGTCTTTGCAGTTGTCTTAGTTGTCTCTTTAGCAGGCTTAGCCGAATCTTTCTTACGAGAATTCTTCTCAGCTTTAGTAGGGGCAGGCTTTACAGTTTCTTCGGCTACGATTGGATAAGGCTTCTTTACCTCTTCAACTTTTGCTTTAGGAATCTCATTAACAACAGTTGACCATTTCTCGAATGAATCTACTACTTGCTTGTCCTTAACTACTTCTTGTTCTGCTTTACCTAACAATCCTTTAAACCAGTTTGCGATCGCTTTAAACATGAATATAAGTATTATTTTGATATCTTTTATTAGAATAAGCCAAAAGGTTTTAATACTAACCCAGAACAGGAGGTCGCTGGGACACTCCTGTTGGATTATATTTCTTGCTATAATAGAAACTATATTACTGTGCTAAGAGCGCAGTCAGCTCAATCAGAGCTTGCTCCGTAACAATATGGTTATTGCCTCCGATATGCCATTCAATAATCTCGTCCAGCTTAAGCGGTCGATACTCTTTCCAATCATAGATTGTGAATACTCGTCCATCATTTAACTCGCACTTCCAGTCAAAGTTTGTCTTATCCTCGCCAGTATTATCGCTATGCTGGGGCTCACCAATTGCTTGTGCTAATTGGTTATAAGAACAGGTAATTACAGTGTCGTAGAACGAGGTTCCGGATCCAGATTTAAAACTCAGTTTTGCCATAGTTATATTGATTTAATTGATTACTTTAATTTCTTATACCAGTCTAATATACCCACCATTCTTTGAATCTTTATTTCTAGACCAAAGTTGCTTCCAACAAGACGACCTACTTTCATAGGATAATATCCCATCTCGTCTTTACCAGTTTCGTCCTTTTCGATTTCTTTAATAGAGTTAGAGTGTTCTTCTAATTGAGTAATAAAGGAATCTATATCCTTCATTAATTCGTCATATGCTCTCGCCTTTTCGTGTATCTTCATATCTTTTTATTTTAATAGTTTAGTTGGTAATCCTACATTATAGACTAAGTTTGCAAAGAATTTTAATCCTTTGTATGTTGTATAATCTGCGCGACCAATCGCACCCATAAGATCGTTAGCAACAAAGCTCTGTACAAAGCTTCCACCTTCATATCCTACCTTCCACTTAGTGCATAGAATCGAGGTTCCTATATCAATAAGGTGGACTCTTTCACTTTCCGATAGGTCGACGAGTTCTGTCCATTGAGCATTATTATCAAGGTATATTTCTACCTCTGCCCTTACGATGTTAATCTGTTCTTCTCTTGTCATTTTCATATTGATTTGTTTATTATTAAATTGCCTCAGTCAAACTAAGCGGAGCGATTATAATGCCTAATTTACCAGCTTCTTTTAAATGTATTTTGGTGCGGTTGATTTTAACAACTTCGAACGTTTTACCCGAAGTTTTAGGATGGTTAACTCTAACCGACATCCCAATTATTAAAGAACGTTTTACCATACGCGCTTCTTGTCTGCGACGTAATTTAATAATGTCGATAAGATCTGCATTTAACTTTGAAAGGTCAGCAGTAGAAAGGGTGTTGATTTGAGAAAGGATTTGTGAGTAGTTCATATTATATCTTTGTTAGTTTGTTATATGTAAATATAATAAAAAAACCTGAATTAAAAAAATCCAGGCTCATTTATTTTTAAAAAAGTTATTAACATTTTATTCTTCAGGTTTTCCGTCTGGTCCCCATCTCTCTTTTTGTTCTTCTTCAAGAGTATCTAGTTCTTTATCAAGATCCTTTAACCACTGGTCTAGATCTTGTTGCGCAGCAGAGTCTGCCCCTTCTTTTTCTTTTGGATCCATACATCGAGATTATTTTTTGCTTACTGCCCATATTTGTAAGAATACCTTTAGCGGCAGATTCTTACGGTTTGCGAAGTGTTTGGCGGCGGCCAATCTGCCAGTTGTAAAAACTTTATCAACAGCCTCGGTTGATTTATCTAGTTTTGAGTAATAGTAATAGGTTCCTACTGACATGATTCCTGGTTATATTATAGTATTATCTATTATTATACTATCGATTCGACTGCCGGGTTTCGCCAGTGCGACGATTATATGCAAACTTTTCTCTTAGGCCGAGGTCTTCATAAAGTAATATACCATTATTAAAAGAGAGAGGTTCTTGATTGGGTAATCCTAATCTATACATACCTCTATTCTCGCCGGTTGCAGTAAAGAAATTAACCTCGCCTGTTTGAGACATGCAGCAGACCTCTTCTGAATCCCAACCTATAAGTTCATAGTTACCTAATACAAACTGGGTTCGGGTCCCGTTGTCGTGCACCACGCTTGCAATACTACCCTGTTCTTCGACATAACTTATCATAGCTTTCCTTCTTTTAATTGTTTAGTAAAGTCTTCTGGCTTTATGAATCCATCTTCAAGCATATCTTCGTAGGCTGCGCCTTTTGCAGACCGCTTGTACATTACCTCTCCTGATTCGCTAAGCTCTGCATCAATTAATCCTGCGTCTACCATTTCAGAAATAGTATTTCTTAGTTGGGCTTTCGCTGCAGAGTCTATCACTGCACTGACCTGCTCTTCAGTCAAGTTAGGATTTACAAAAGGAACTATATCATCCTTCATATTTTCCAGTGCAGCACTGGTTATATCAAGTAAAAGAGTTTCTTGATCTAGATCCTCTGCCTTATCATTCTCTATAATTACTTCTGTTACTTCTAGCGCATAGCCTTTAGCTATCCATTGTTTAATTTGATCTGACATTTTCTTTAGGATTTAATTAGTTAAAAGTTTTACGTAATTTGTGACGAGCTAATCGAAGAGTTTGATTTACTTTAGAAACTTCCATTCCTAATTCATCAGCAGTTTCTTTAGCAGAGCGGGCTTCGCCTCTGTCGATTCCATAGAAAGTCTCGATTACCTTGCGATCATGGTCATTTAATTTGCTTAACACTGCGGCAACCTGTTGCTCAACACTCTGTTCTTCAAATGGATCCACGAATTCTGCACGAAGAATAAGATCTCCTAAAGTATTAGAACCATCCTCGCCGATTGGCTTGTCTAATCTAATATTAGTTAAGTTGATATCTTCGCCAGCCATTTTGCGCTTGTAGATATCGTATTCCTGATTCATAGGTAATCGTACAGTACGACCGTACTCGCCTAGCGCAGTATTTAACTTCTTACGAATCCAGAACTGTGCATAGGTAATGAACTTAACATCTTTTTCTGGAGTAAAACGCCTTGCAGCTTCGATAAGACCGCAGTTGGCTTCCATAATAAGATCGTCGACAGGCAAGCCTAGTCCAATAAACTTATTCGCTAAGCTGACAGCGAACTTAAGGTTAGCATTTACTAGGGAGTGCATTGCTGCCTCGTCGCCGGCTTGAATCCGGATAGCTAATTCTTTTTCCGCAGCCTTGCTTAAAGGCTTCGCTAGTTTGTCAATACTTTTAAAGTATGCTGGTAAGTTGGTTGATGCTTCAAATTTTGCCATAGTTATTTTTTTAGATTGATTGATTTATAATGTAAATATAATACTTTTTTTTGACACTGTACAATGTTTTTTAATAAAGTTATTAACATTGTCTACTAGGGAGTGGCCCTAGCCGGGGTCTAGCCAAAGATTATATCTTCAAAGAACACGCTTTGTATTACAACATCCGCTGTGCATGCATCGTCGTTCTCGTTTATCATATCCAGGAGATGGCTGGCTGGGGTAAGGGCTACTCGTTCATGTACATCCGCTAGGGTTACAGATCTAGTGTATTCGCCTTCACAGCCAATATCTACTAGGGTAATCTTGTTACCATCACGTAAGATCTGCATTAAGACATCTTCAAAACAAGGGCTAGCGCCGCCTGCTTTTAGTTTTGCAGCAGCTGTTTGGTATTCCTTGTCGTCGAAGTCCAGTTCTAAATCATAACCGCTAGTTACATAACCTAGGCCATTACACATTGCGTTAAAGAATATTTCTTCCGCTTCAGTTTTTTCTAAGAGTATTTTCATGTTTGTTTGTTTTATAAATTTTTAATTAATTAAGCTCTTGAATCATATTTTTTAACCATCTCATCGTAAAAAGATTCTGATATATTTTCAAATTTACCGCCTCTTCCCTCGTTGATAAGCATACGGTTTCCTTCAGCCAGGATTGTGGTAGCTCCAAATGCAGGATGTAGTGATAAAGCAGTATACTTCTTTTCACGCTTCATCTTTTTTAGGGTTGATTCAATTTCTTGTGTCATATTCTTTTTTAATTGGTTATAGAGTAAATATAATACTTTTATTTGACAGTAAAAAATTTATTTTCATAAAGTTATTAACAATTTACAGGAAGAGTATTCCTAAATCCTGGATTCTATTTCTAAGAACATAATCCTTTTCAAATTTTTCCTGTCCGCTTTGCGCGAAAATTAACGTTGGACCCTGAAGAGATATAACATAATCTTGTTGGGTTAGACCTGCTTCGTTTAGAGATTTCTCTACTTCTTTAATAAGATTCATTTTCATAATTGTATAGTTTAAGTATTAATTGATATGTAAATATAACCAATTAGTTTGACACTAAAAAACTTTTTATTACTTTTTTTCTTTTATTAAATAAATCGAAAGGACAGGGGTGCCAAAGATTACAACATAAAAACAAATAGCAACTAGGATTGGCGAAGAGGGTTTGGCTGGAATTTCCATTGGACCATCAGTTGCGCACATAAGAATAAAGACCAATAACCAGCTAAAGAATAAAAGGGTTCCGATAAATTGTTTCATAGTAAAAGGTTTAAGTATTAATTGATATGTAAATATAACCAAAATACTTGACAGTAAAAAACTTTTTATTACTTATTTTTCATAAAAAGAAAAGGGCCCTATTGCTAGGACCCTCTCTCATTATTAACCAATCAAACTATTATTTCTTCTCTTTATTAATAACTATCTTACCACCAGATTTATCTCTTTTGGCAATGGAGACTTCAACCGTTAGGATTCCATCGATAAGATTGGCAGTAATTGTATCTCTACGGCTAGGTAATCCAAACTGGAATTCCTGCGCAGGAAGCCAACCTGCTTTCTTGGCTTTAACAACTAGATAATCATTGATTATATCGATATCAATTTCTTCTTCAGTACGGCCAGCAATAATCATTCGATACTGTGCAAGCTCGTCTCCAATTTTGACATCATAATTATCCGACTGATGTGTAGTTGACATCAGTGTTGACCACATTGGGTCGCGTAATCCTTTTAGGATTTCTTGAGTTAGGCTCGGTTCTCCCGAGAAAAATGTACGTAATAACATGTTACATATAATTATTTTAGATTAATAGATTCAAATTGTGTGCCAATACATTCTTGTATGACAATGTGTCCTACTAGACTGGGCCAATAGGACAATATGTCATGTTAAATATAGTATTACTTATATTTAGATAGGATTTCTCTATGGACATGGCTAGCCCAACTATTAAAATCCGCCTGCTCCTTTGGTTCAACCGTTCGCATAACACGCGGACCATTACCATAGCTAAGATCTAAGGTTTCGCCAACCGGCTCAGTTATCATGCTCTTACGAATTAACATCTCTACCCCGCTTAGGAATCTTATAATACCTGCTTTTACCTTTTTCATATTATTGAACTTTAAGTTTAGTTAATAATTCTTTCTTAATCATTTCTGGCCAGGCTTTCGCAAATAGCGGGGTCTTGCCTTGATCTTCGATTGCTTGAATCTCCTTTTGGAATCCTTCGACCCATAATGCTAATCCAGCTTTAAGAGCTTCTTTTTCTACGTTAGTTAGTTTTGCCATAACCTTTATTTTTTATTTACTTCGTAATTATTGACTGTATCAATTACTATCTTACAAATGGTATCAAGTACTTCGTCATCGTGTCCATCTAAGTAAGTGATTAGGTTAAACTGTAAAATTTCTTTTAACTCTCTTGTTGTTTTAATTTCCATATCCATTTTATTTTTTTAATTAGCTTCTTCCAAACCATCGATAAACTCTTCTACCTCTTCTAGTAGAATGGGATCGTCTATTTCAAATCCATCCTTATCTCTTAAAAATGCATCTACTACCTTACCTTTCGAGTCAATTAGCTCCTTGTAGTAAAATACGCTCGTTTCATCTTGGAGAGTATAGGTATTCTCTATAACATTTACCTCTTCTTTTTTTAGTAATTCCATATCCTTTTTGTTTTTATTGATTATACTGTAAATATAACCAATTAAGTTGACACTAAAAAACTTTTTGGTAATTATTTTTCAATAATAATATAGGTTCCTTCCATTACGCCAAAGCTTGCCTTCTCTGCAAATCTATATTCGCTCTTAACAGAATCAGCAGAGGTTCTAACCTTTGTGGTAATCCATAGATTCTCGTCTTTCCATGTAGCCAGCACAAATTTCTGGTCTGCAGGAATCTCGATCGTGCTTGTTCCGCCAAAGCTTTTAACTTTCATGTTTTCTGTACAGCTAGACAGTGCTAACGCTGCGCAGAATAATAGGATTAATTTCTTCATAGTTGTTTAGTTGTTTAAGGATTATTATTACTTCATTTTAATTAAGGGTACTATTGAGACCTGAATATGCATGGCTGCTGGATTATACAGTGCCTCCTCTTCCGACTCCCACTTTGACTTATCCCATAACAAGACAGGTCGTGTTGCCGCTTCTCGACATAGTGTTTTGTATTCTATATTTAGGGTCTTAGCATCGAGCTGGACCTTAGCAAATTGGTGGACTCCTTTAAGTGTAGTCACAACGCTGCGACTGGTTAGGATATCTGAATTCCAGAGTTCCACTAGCCATAGCCTATCTTTCTTTGTCTTCATATTATCTTATACTCCCTTTTGTATCACTAGATTCTGCAGAGAATCCAGCAATCGCGTATAGTATTCCCATTGCTCCGCTTAGCATAAAGAATCCCATCTCATTTAGGGTTCCAGCAAATGGGATTATCTTTCCGACATGGCCGCTCGCAGTTAGGAATGCAATTGATAAGAATACTAGGGATCCGGCTAAAAATTTAATTGATGCTTTCATAATAGATTGTTTAGGTTATTAATTGATAAGTAAATATAAACAATTAGGTTGACACTAAAAAATATTTAGGCACTTATTTTTCAAAAAAAAACCTGCCTTACGGGGCAGGTTCAAGGCTTAAAGGTTTCTCTACTTAGACAAGTTGAGAATTCTTGATACGACCGCGGGTCATATCGAAAGCTTTGTTTACAATCTTTGCATTTTGGTACAGGCCACCGATAACTTCACTTGTGTAGTTAGGCGAGAATCCAGTACGTGCAGCTACTTTCACTAAGTCGCCTTGACGTAGACGAGAGTTAATAACTGCTAATTTTGCGGTGTAAGGCAACTTGCGATAGGTCATGCCTATCTTGGTTTGGTTTGCTGTGTTTGACATTGTAGTCGGTTTGGTTTTAAATTTTGCAGTAAGTGCTGCAAATGCTTTCTTTATAGACATAGATATTTTATATTGTTTAGATTATTATACCTACCCCTTTGGCTTATTGGCATCTGCAATAGCACTCTTAATTGCACCAGTTCCCATCACTGTCTTGCCGACAACCATCCAGCCCATTGCTGCAAGCCAGGTAATTTCGTGTAGACCTTGATCAGGGCCAATGCTATTCCATATTAGCTTAAGAAAAAAGGCTTCGAGCATAAAGCTACAGACACCGACAAATAGTTTGTAAATTGCTTCTTTTGTTTTAGTTGACATATTATATCCAGTTTAAGATTTTAAATAATACTTTCGCGACTATAAAGAACACGATTATCTTTAGGGCTAATATACCCAATTTCTCGAGGGTTGACAAGAGGCTGGTCATATGCTGCTGTTGAAAAATAGCTTTACCTCTTTACGACCTCTAGTATTACCAAGCTTTACCTCGCTTTCGGTAATTTCTATTTCAATTACCCTGACCCCATTTGCAAAATGGTGCTTATCAAATCGGAGTACCCCTTCGTTGGTAAATCTCTCGACAACTTCGCCACCTCTTAATCGGCTAAACTCGGCCTCGCTTAGGGTTAACTCTTGCCCAATACTCCAGTGGACTGGCTTTACACCACGACCTGACTCTTCGCGGATAGGTTCGGTAACGGTTAATTTAAATTCTTTGTGTATCATCGTATATCATTTAGTTATAGAGTAAATATAACCAATTAACCTGACACTGGACAATAAAGTTATTAACAATTATCCCAGCCGGCCGGATTATCTTCAGCTGTTACCTGCCAAAACTGGCCAAGGTTATCGCGCACAGTCAGCACGTCTACTGCCACTACTTCTACAATACCCGTGATAGGGGCTTCTAGCTCTTCGAATTTCTGTAACCATTGGATAGTATCTCCCGGTTTAAAGTCTTGTATCTGCATATGTTATAGTTTGTTTATAGCTGCTTCACGTTTTACCCGATAGAATAACTCAGCAGCCCATTCATATTCTTCCCTAGCAACCGCCACGTCGAGCGCAGTAATACATGCATGATATAAAGCATGTAATAAGTATTCAAGATACTCTGCACTCCAATCCTCTTCGCCGGCTGTCTTACCCAGGTCTTCGACTATCTTGCCTAGACATTGGCGTATCGCCTGCTGGTCTCGACCTACTCCTTCCAGCCCAGTCAGGATTCGGTCTTTAATTATAGTAGATAAGTATTCAGGCATCTCCTTTTGGTTTAGTACTATAGTTATTATACTAGGCTAGGGGTATAGGTTTACCTGCGCAGAGTAGGTACAGGGCTAGTGCTATACCTCCTGTATCTGCCTGCAGGACCGGCAGAAGTACAGCCTGGAGCTGCTGGCCAGGCTAGCCCAGGAGGCTCAATAATACCTACCCAGGACCGGTCTGGTACTGCTCCTGGCTGCCCTGGGGACCGTCCTGGCAGCTGTCTCCAGGTGACTCCTGGGGTACACCAGGACAGGTCCAGACTGCTCCTGGGTGACCCTGGGGAGCTGTCCAGGGGCTGCCCCGGGGCCTATCCCTGGTATAAGTTTTTGTAGCCAGGGGGAAGCAAGCATTTTTACTTTTTTCTCTTGTCTCCCCGGCTTGGCTAGTGGTCCAGACCTTTTTGCCTAGATGTGTTTATCCTGGGGCTTTTCCTCGGGGCATTTCTACTGGTGGCGAATTTCCCCTGGCTTGGGGAGGGTTGTCCAGGTCTTTTGCTAATAAATATCTTTATAACTATAACATATTATTATGAACAGGATTAAAAGATTTGGAGAGTATCTAGTAGAGGCAGTAGCCTTAGATCAATTGGCTACTCAATTAGGTGGTACCATGGAACCTATCGAGGGGGTAACAGACTGGTCAGCAGTTAGAGGTTATCTAGATATTAACCGTGAAAAACTTAAGGAGACCCTAGTAAAGATAACTGGTGATAAGATGACTGCCATGGTAGTGGTTAAGGTTGCTGATATCTATGCTGAAGACAAGAGGGACGGGGTAACTCCTGATCCAGACTGGTTAGGTGAATCTCCAATTGTAGACGAGTCAACTCCAGATCTACAAGAAATGGTTAAGGTAGTTATTTCAGCAATACAGAGGAGTCTTGCTAAATCAGATGCAGCAACCCTAGCTAAGTTTAGTACAGCCGGTAAAGGCATCAAAACTGGTCGATATTAATCTATGAAACATATCAGACTATACCAAGATTTTATTACCGAATCTGCGGATCCTTTCTGGACCGGATATGAAAGACTTGTTGATCTAGGTATGATTGACCTAGAGGACTGGGACAAGGTTAGGGGTGATGTTGTCCTACTAGTTAAGGAACGCTTAGCGGGTCACTACCCTAACCTGGATGTAGAAAAACTGGCATTTGACGAGATCCGGATTCACCAACAGGGTAAAGGCGGTCGTGATCCTTATTACAGTGTCTATATTGATAAGGGCGTTAACTATAGCTATAAGTTATGGAATTGCAGATTGGTAATTCGTTTTCAAAAGGCAACCGGTCGACTTGACAGTAGTCAGCTTATCCAGGTTCCCGACCGGTTTTGGCACCAGCCAATTGGTGGTTATCAACAGCTACCCAATACTGTTGCCATGAGTAAGTGGATTGCAGACGAAATTATCAAGTGGATGGACCGGGTCTTTATACCATTTATTGGTGTTAAAATAGAAGAAACCAACTAACCATGAAGTATATCACTAAATATAGATTATGGGAATCCGCTGAGGAGATCGCCGCAGCTAGGCGCATGCTGGCACTAGGCTTAATAGAACCCGAGGATTTTAAACAGAAATTACAGGAGCTTGGTCTAGACAAGCAATATCGTAGCGAATTTGTTGCCGCCCTCAAGACCCTATTTGCGGATCTTGGGCTAGAGTGGAGGGATTGGGCTACTGCTCGCCAGGCGGACAATGGTACAGTTGTGCTTAAAATTAGCCCAGCTGATGCAGCCGAGCTCATCTTTACTGCCAACTTGCCTGCAGGTTTAAGCCCTGCTCAAGAGACACGCTATGCAAACATAAAGAGGGACATGGTGCAGTTTAGACGCCAAATGGAAATGGAGACCTCAATTGAAGGTCGTAGCCCATTTGAATACTGGATTTTTCCTGGATCTCTACGTAACTCTGGTCGCATTGGCCAACCAACCTCTAACCGCCAAGTAACATTCGATGGCTTAACTGAGCCGGCTGCCGCCGTGGCCAGATTTATGTACCAAGTTGCACTGGATGCCCATGGTCGTAGTTGGCGCTGGGGTAGGCGCTAGGCCTCACCATAGGTAACCCCAACCCCCTTGCGCGGGCGCACTCGGCGAGGTCCGTGCAGACTGTATAAAAAAAGAGGCTGGGTGCCTCTTTAGTAATTTAAATGATAGGGTGGGTCTAGTTAGGCTGTGGCTCCACCCATAAGATCCGCCTCAACCTGGGCTGGGGTCTTATCAAAATTTTCTCTCCAGTAATCAACAATAGTTTGGCCCTCAGTTGCCTGTTTATTATAGGTTACTTCACCATGGCCCCAAACTGCATCCTTTTCATAACCAAGATATTTCATTAGTTTAAAAGCTGCAACCACCTGGATAGGTAAAACATCTGCATCGTCTTTAGCAATAACCTCTACACCCTGAGCAGTTTGATTCTGCAAGTCAGTCGGCGCGTCTTTTTGATCACTATGGCCAGCATGCCAGCCAACTACACCATCAGGTAAGGTTTGAAATACTTTACCATCACGATCAATAACCCACTGGACTCCAAGCCCGCGATCATTTAAGACATTAACTACATCCTCGGCACGGCCTCGGCCTGCGGTATGGTGTACAACAAAGTACTTGTCATTCTTTAACGGGTCCATTCGTGGCTGGGTCGATTTAGCTGAAATATCTTCAATTTCTTGTTCAAACTCCTGTTTAAATTCAGTATCTGACACTTCGGCAGAGTCGGCTCCCGGTTCGCCAGTAAAGGCAGACTTTACCTTATCGGCGATATCGCCTAACCAGCTTTCAAATAATTTAATGTGTTGTGGCATCCTATATTAGATTTATTTGGGTTATTTATTTGCCACTATTCAGTCTGATGATCGTAATACTGACTAAACTGAATAAAAGCGGGTTGATTGACCTCATTTAGCCACTCAAGCGTAAATTCAGTACGGGCAATTGTAACATTAGCAATAAATAATTCGGCATGTAGCGAATCAATTAGGGCCTCGCGCTGTTCAATAAATTGCTTTTGTGCGGCGACTTGCCCAGCCAGTTTGCGGTTTGACACAATTGAGCTAACCGCAATGGTTAAAAGTACTAACCCAGTTGCAATGGCGGCAACTATACTTGATTTTTTCATTATATTAAATTTTGTTCAAGATCTTATACCTAAGTATAATAAACAAGATCTTTCCGGGTCTGATAAATAACTACAAATAAACTAAAAAGTTAATGGAAATTAAGAAATACCACGATTGGTTATTTGAAAAGCAAAACCCAATTAGCGAGTGTGGTTGTACCAGCCACTCATTTATTACCGAAAGTATTAGTATTGACCAGGTAATGGCAAATCACGAAGCAAATGCTATTCAACCAATTGACGAAGCCGGGGGTCCAACTGACCCGTTTGTTGCAGGAAAGGGCGGAAGCTCTGGCGATATCTTATGCCTCTATGCGTCTGGCTTCTATTCAGTAGACCATACTGATGCCAAAGGGCAAACCTTTACGAATTCTACCAAATTTAAACCGATTGTTGATAAAATGGTTGCGTTTCTTAAGGCTGAACCTAAGAAATCATGGGTGTCTGAAGTTATTATTAAGTCTAGCGAATCAATTGTTCCAAACTTTGATATGGAAAAGAAATCCGGAGCAAAGCCAATTGGCTGGCTTTCGGAACAACGCAAACAGAAGATTCAAGCCTATGTCAATGAAATAGTTCAACCCTTAGTAACAGACGGAACTGTTTCTAAATTGCCAGCAGTTAAACTTATTTTTGAAGAGGCTAAAACCTTAACTGAACCATCTGGCGGTTGGGATAATTATCGAGCCTGGAATAAGGAAGCTGACCCCGCAAAAAAGGCAGCTTTACCAAACAATGCAGAATATACTAAACTAAAAAAAGGTTACGACAATGACCAAAAAACAATTGTGATATTTAAAGTAATTCAAGATTTAGGCGAAGGTCAATGCGCAGTTGGACTTAGACTTGTAGTTAGCTATGACGATCCAAAAAATATTGGTCATAACTGTGATTTTGCAAACTACCAAATAACTGCAAACGGTATTCCATTAACGACCGCAACTGGAAACACATGGATGATGCCTGGACAAGAAGCCGGCGGCTGGATTCCAGGTGGAACACCATACGCTAGTATGAGTAATAGCCAAGGAAATGGAGACGTTCTTTACAAGAAAATGGGCAACGATGCTGCACCAAGTGGTGGCATAAGAAAAAATTTGTTTTTGTTTAATGACGCAGCTTTAGTTAAACGTATTATTGATGCAGGGGATGGTAAATCTATAATAATTATGGCAAAATGTATAGTAAATGGATCAGGGTTTGGCGGTAAAGGCGGTTGTCATAGCGATGCCCCACACGTATACGTATACACATCAAAAGGAGCTTTAGCAAAAGGATTTGAACCAAGTAGTGCACACGTAACTTTAAGAAATGGCGGAACCTATCCTAAAACAGATAATGGTATAATTGCACAAACCGACCTATGTGGAAACAGTAAAGTTGCCCAAACGGCAGCTGTCGCAAGCAGTGACAAGAAAACGACTGATCTAGTCCAAACTGGTCCAAAATTAACAGGCATTAAGCTTTCATTTGCTGCAAAAAAGGTTGGAACATTAACCTCTGAACAAGCTCTTCAAAATTTAATAAGCAACGGTTCCATTACTAAGCGTGCAGATAATACGTATTTAGTAAATAGGAACTTTAAAGCAGGAGACGGCGACATTGAATATATGACCGGTGATGTTATTACCAAAATTTTACCAAAGGGGTCAGCTATAACCAGACCAGCTGCGCCAAATGCTCCAAAATAATTAAAGTAAATCTGCTTTATACAAAAAAGCCCTGCATTGCAGGGCTTTTTATCTTTAATTAGGGGTCACCTTATTTTATCTCAGCAATATCTCCATTATATCTAAAGGTCTTTTCCATATCTGATATTGAAAAGCCAATTGAAGTTGGAGTAGCATCTAATTTAAATAAATTAATATTCCAAAAGTTATTAGTAGAATCGTTAATTACAAAAAGAGAAATTGTAAAGATTTCACTACTGTTAATTAAATCAAATCCAGTATAATTTCGCAATACTCGATAATTAGTTTTTTTACCAATTGAGTCAACTACCGTAACTAAACTGTCTGTAATCTTAGCGGTAGACTTAGTATAAATTTGATCTCCGAATAGCATTTCTCCACTCTCTCGGCTAACTGTTATTGGTGTAAAATTATCAAAACTTAATTTGATTTCGGTAGTTTGCGCAAATGCTGTGATTGACGCTAAACAGGTTAAGATAGTTAAAATTTGCTTTTTCATATTAAATCTACTTTTGGTTAAATTTAATATACTAACTACTCTGCGCCTTTGGCAAGTTCATATTGTTTTAGGAATTCCCAAGTAGATTCATGAGAATAGCAGATGGGTTCGCCATTTTCGTCATGTGCTCCCCACCTGTCCCCTTCGACTTTAACCATTTTGCCATCGACCTTTTTATAACTTTGGGTTTTGCTAAAGTCTTTAGTGCCAAAGTCAGCTTCCCACATAAACCAGCTTAGCCAGTCAACACCCTCGGGAGTCCAGATTTCACCCAATAGGTTATGGATAATTGTACTATAAGGATCAGTAAAATCAACCAGGTCGACACCTAATTCATGGAGTCCATCTAATTGTCTAGAGGTCTTTTGTAGACCCAGTGTCAGTTTTAAGAAATTTTCGTATGTCATGATTTATTATAAATTTTTTCTTCTAAAAATTTTAGGAGTAGTCTCTTGTCTGCAAATGATAGGCGATCAGCGACTGCTAAATCAAGTTCATCTTCAGTTGCAGTTTCACATAGCAGATCCAATTCGTCTTCGCTAATTCGGCAAGTCTCCTTAATTAGGGAATCAAATAGTCCAAACATGCCGCCTTGTCGGTCTTCGCCTAGGTCAACGCCCTTTCTTGATAGTCTAGTCTTCATGCTGATATGTATAAAATTGTTGGATTATCTTTATGTACATCGACCTCTGGAAATTCTTCCTTAAATTTTTGTAGATTAAATGGTCGACAAATAATATGAACTCCGCTGCGAGTCTTAATAAAATCCATTCGAGGTTCTCCGCCAATTTCAAGTTGTAGTGCAACAATCTTTTCTCTTAGCGCAATCATATCAGGGCTATGGTTAAATCCATCAAGCGAAATATTGTCAATATCAATTATCCAACTTTTGTTAGGTTCATTTGCATAGGCTCCACAAACTGATTCATAGGCTTTACGAACTGACCTAAAATCCTTGTTCATAATTTGATCAGTTATTTTCTTTAGGGTATGAAAAGCCATCTTTTCAAATGATCGACGATTAAGATTAATACAGGCTCGCGCTCCATGAAAATCGCAAAGTGCAATAATTTCTGGGCCAACTTTGGCTAAGTGGTCACCGGACTTAATATAATATGTCTTGACCACAAGCGAATTTGATCCAATTTCTGGATGGTCCTTTTTACGCTTGATAATTTGTAGATGATAGAAATCATCCTCACTTCGGAATTGAAGTAGCTTGGAAATTTGGCTAAAATTATTAATCACTAGTCATCGATTTTAAAGGTTAAGACCTTCCAGCTAAAGTTAAACCAAACTTTAATCCAGAGTAGGTCGAATCCAATATACCAACTTGGTGATAAGTTTGACTTGGCAAACATCGCCTTACCCTTTTTACGGGTACCGACTGACATGTCTTTTTTAAACCAAATACCTAATTGATAACGTCGATGCCATAGTGTAATGTCATCCATCATTTTGGTTGAGTATTCAGAATTTCGGTAATTTTCCCACTTGTGACGAATTACCATGGTCGCTTTAAAGTGACCTAAATTAAGTGATTTAACTATGCCAGCCATTGATTAGTTAGTTGTATTAATAAGTATGAGAGTTTATATCCAGTAAAAGCACCCAGTGCACTAGGAATTGGAAACACTACCAATTTACCAAGGTCAGTTACATATTTAGGCCGATTGACAATTCGGCCCATATAAAAATAATAGGTAATATAGCCGATAAAAACGGCAAGGTCTGTTCGCGTTGCAATAAACACCACTAGAGTAGCACCAATAAATCCAAAGAGAAAATTATCTCTTACCCCTTCCCAAACCTCAGCTGGACTAGCCTCTTGCCAATCCCTGACAATTTGCTCTATTTTTGTTTTCTTTTTCATCTTAAATCGTGGATCGGGTTGTATTACGATCTTTGTCTTTGCACCTTTAAACTTGTGCCACAGTTCCCAATTAATAATCGACATATTTTATTATACACAAATTAGGCTATTTGATCTTCTATTGCGCAAATAAATATAATTATGAAAGCACTAAAATTTAAACAGTTTCTTAACGAAGGGGTCTTTGATTCTCCAGAAGAAGAAAAGATAAAGGCCAGACTGGGCGAATTGGGTCTACGGCCTAAGCGTGAAATTGATTTAGACGATCCAACTTCTTGGCAAGGTCTACACTCAAACTGCTGTGGCGCTCAATTTAATTTAAATTATGGCGTTTGTTCAGACTGCGGCGATTTTGCAACTCCAGAAGAAGCCGACGACGATTATGAAGGAGGAGACGTATATGAAAGTGAAGAGGATTCTGCTAAAATTGAAGACCGCCTTAGAGACCTAGGACTTGCGCCTAAGGAAGAATTTGACGAGCGTTGGAATAATATGATAGACGAGTGGGGTAGCGATCCAGAAATTGACCAAGCAATCCAAGCTCTTAGAAGAAAAACTAGCGAAATTATCAATAAGCATATTGATTTCGGCGATCCAGAGGACGAAGTAGAGTGGGACCAGCGCCGTGAATGGATGAACGAACAAGGTGTTGACGATCTAGGCGAACTAGAATTCATGATTGTACAGGGTAACTACTAGTTCTTTACTGGCACTTTTCGTGCAACTTGTGGTTTTTCTATCTGTATTCTAATAGTATCTCCAGCTTGGTGAGGTGTTCTACAATATACAGTTCCTTCAATACAGGTTTCTGCATCATATACACTATATTGGTATGTACCCTGAAAATCTGGTGTACCTGAACCAGATGTTACGACTAAAACCAAATACGTAAAAAGTTTTCCTAATTCTATCATAATTCTATTATACCTAATGTCAGACTAATAGTACTAGATCTGGATAAATAACTACAAATAGGATAAATTCAATGTCATACTTTAAAAAATTTGGTGCATTTATCAATGAAGACGAATCTTCCGAAGAGAAATTGGCCAAGCTTGCTAGATTAAAGGAACTTGGTTTACTTGATACTGATCAATATAGACAAGATTCCAAGAATATCCGAAAGGATGCAATGCTTGCGGCTAACGCCAGAGGAGACTACGCAGGAACCGCCCTTCCAGAAATTAGAGAAGTTTTAGATTCACCAGAAGCTCAATTACTTAGAGACAAAGGCCTAGACGTAGTTTCAAGTCCAACTCAACTCTTAAATGGTACCCTTGTTTGGGCAAAACCTGGTTATACCAGATCAGATGGTTGGGGTCTAGGATTTTTTCCTGGTCCAAGTAAAATTCGCCGAATGACCCCAAAAGGTCTTAATCTTGGCATATGGGGTCGCCGCATAGGTTCGATGGACGTTGAAATGAAAGCTATCCCAAAATCAGCCTATGCAAATGAAACTGAATTTTATAGAGTTGCAATGAAGTGGGCGGCTGAACATATTGATTGGGATCAATTAGAAATGGCTGAAAGAAAGAGCCGTGAAGCTTGGAGATATTATGTAAAAGGAAAAACTAAACAAGGTTATTTTAACGATGAGAATAATAGAATCATTTAATGGCTGGAAACGTTCGAACAGACTCTTAACTGAGAATTTTCAAGCAGCCAAACAATATATGTTAAAACGTTTTGCACAAGCAAAGGGAATAGAAATTTCAGAAATTGCGCCAGAGGATCAGGCTAGAGTTTTTGCAAATGAAGATTATAAAAAAGTTTTGCAACTAATTCAATCTCTGCCAGGCTATGCGTCAACCTTTGTTAAATTTAAATTTGACCATCGTGTTTCGTTTGAACAGTTACAACAGTTACTTGATAAAATCAAAGAAAATTCTCAATTCCTAACAGAGTTATCAATTCCACTTATTGAGTTTCCAAATCAAGATAAAGTAAATGGAGTTCCTGCATTTGAAGCCTTAATGGATGAGTTTAGTCAAATTGAAACTCGCCGTAAATCAAAATGGATTCTTAACGAATTACCAGGAAATTTACGTAGAGCTGCTAGAGAATTACCAAAAGAAGACTTACAGAGACTATTTAACGCCGCAACAATCATGAATGATTTAGGCCAAGAAGTTAAAGTGCGTCTCTTAAAGAAAGCAAAGGCTTTTACTAATCCAATTGATTTTATTGTTTATGCTGAAAGCTATGTTAAAGGTTACCTAAATTCTGATGTTCAAAGTAAAATTGATAAATTAGAAGAATTAGAACCAGAAGGTTCTGTAATTTATGCAGATGATCGCTACTTAATGTTAAGTGCCCGAACTGAAAAAGCTCAAAAGGAATTATGTTCAGTTGCAAGTTGGTGTATTAACAGAGGAAGTTTCAATAATAGTTCATATGGCGGAGGCGCTGTACAAATTAATACATTTGATTTTGGTTTACCGCCAACTGATCCACGCCACCTAATTGGAACAACTATTTCCTATGATGGTAAAGTTACATATAGTCATGATATTAATGATAAAAGTGTTAAACAAACTGACGATATTACTAAACACTTTAACCAGTTCGGCTATCCAGAAAAATTAATTAAAACCTTAATTACAGTATTTCCAATTGAAGCAATGATTAAAAAGGTAATTACTGAATTAAACCTTGATAAAAAATCTCCAATTCAAGTATTGGAATCAGTTATTAAGGCAAGTTATAAAGTAAATCCAGAAGACGACCAAGAATCTGCTAGAGTAATTCTTAATATCCTAATGGAAAGAATTGCACCAGCAGTTAAGGAAGAAGAGATTGTTACTCTATATATGAAGTTTGGCGTAATGTCAATTTTCTCTGCTAAACTATTTAATATGTTACTTCCAAATATTAATCCTCAAACCAAAGCTGAGGTTATTCAAAATGCAAAGGCAATTTTAGATGAGATTAAAGGTTATGCCAGTACTGGATTATTTAAATATCCACAATTGCTAAATGCTGTTAAGAGTGAACCTAAAATTTTAGAACTACTTGGTGAAAGTATTGTAAATGAGTTCTATGCAGCTGAACCTGCAATTAAAGAGCCAGTAACTAAACCTAAAGTAACTCCAAGACCAGGACCAATTCCAACTAAAAAACCATCAGTTAAGCCTGAACCAAGTGCAACTGCAGAAGATGTTATTAAGAGGTTTGAGATGGAATTAAAAAAATTAGGTACTACACCAAAGGAATTCCTTAAGTAATATGAAAACAATAAAACAATTTTTACAAGAGGCAAGTTTACAGGGAAATCCCGGCACGCCTGGCGAATATTTAAAAGGAGTTGAACGCCGAGCAATGCAAGATGTTCAAGGTACTGAGCAGAGAATGGGCAGAGAAATGGGTCAGTTTATGCAGTTTGTTGGACAAGTTCAGCAAATGCAAACCCCTCAGGTTAAGGCTCAATTAGAAAAACTTGCAGAATATATTATTTTGCAACAATATGGTTCAATCTTGGGTCAAACTAAATTAATTATTAAATTTCCAAAGGAGGGAGAAATCCAACAAATGATGGAACCAGTTGAAATGGAAACACCAGCTGACCAAAAGGAAATTACTGATGCAGGTACAATTGCCGCAATTAATAAACGTAAAGTAGGCAATGCAATTATGCAAGGCGAAGCTAAAAATGCAAAACTTATGTTAGCTTTACCTGAAACTATGGATGGAATGATTAAGATTTTTGGACCAGCTGGTGCTGCAAAAATGATAGATCTTCTTAAGAAAATTACAGATATTGCATCTGCACTCGATTGGAGAATTCCAATGGAAGTTCAAAAGCAGATGTGGGAGCGAGATAAAGGTGGATTTAGCGGTTCAGTTGATGTTGATTGGAAACCAATTAAGAATGACGAGCAAACTGCAGACGAAATCCTTAAGTCCTTAGAGAGTGGAGATATCCAAACTCCAGAAATTGAAGATTCGCTTAACGAAATGGAACCTACTATTACTGCGTTAGGTACAGATTTTGCAATGTTATTACATGAAACAATTAAAGGTATTTACAAATTAATTGGTGCTGCTGCAATTCCTGAAGATGAAGAAGAGGCAGAAAAGGTGATTGCAAATACTGGAACACTTAGTGATGAATTAGAAGATTTAAGATATGGGCCATATTTAGCGGCAGATCTTAGAGATTTTATAAACAGATTTACAGATAACGTTGAGGTTGAAAATATTAGAGAACATGTATTTGGAAAACTAATGCAAATGGAATCTACGCAATTTTTACAGTTAATGAAAGAAATCTTTAGTGAAGATGCTGGAGCAACTGCAAAAATGAAAGATATTATTCTAGAAATTCAACAAGAGATAAAGGATTGGGAAAGAGGCCAATTTGATGAAGAGGTTCCAGATTTTGGAATGACTCCTACTCAAGGCGAACCAGCTGACCTATCACAATTAAGTAAAAGAGAAATTCAGGAATTACTGGATGCTGCTCTAGATGCAGGCGATTACGCTGAGGTTGGAAAACTTGCAAAATACTTAGATTAATATGAAAATTAAAAGATTTAATCAATTTATAAATGAAAGCGACGGTTATCTAGAAGAACCAGCCGATTCAGCATTTAACGAAATCTTAGAACAAATTGCAGAGGGTATGGATAGCTGGAGCGGTTACCGGGCATATCTAGATGAAAATAATAGCACGCTACATATTGATCAGGATTGGAATATTGATGACCTAAACTTTCAGGGCGAAGAACCTAGGGTTTATGCAAGTTATGCAGTTAGACTTAAGCTTGCTTTTCAAGATGATGAATCCGAATTATCACCAGAATTAGTTAGACTTTGGAAATTGGGCTTAGCCCCAGTTACAGATTTAATTAAAGGCTTTAACCATTCATGGGCATTTCAAATTGATTCAAAGGATGTTTCGCAATTAGACATTGCCGATGGCGATTTAAGTAGTTATGAATTTATATCAATTGAAGATCTTACTGGCGGTTCCATGAATAATTTAGATGATATTGACTCTTTTTGTAGTGAACTTGTAGAAACTCTCAATAATTGGCGAGATGAAAATACTTGGATGTTACATGAGAGAGTTCAAGAAGAATTAGACGAAATCTCTGGACCAAACGAAGACGATGAAGAAGACAAAGAAGATCCTAATAAAGATTAAGATAGTTGAGGTTTAATACCTCACTTTAGGACCGGGACTAGTTCACGGGTTGGGCAGAGAAAAGTTCGCTACTATCTCTGCCCTTTTTTATTTACGAGGTTCAGTATTACCAACAAATTGGTTAAAGACATGTTGAACTAACCATGGCTCGACGTTTGGAATCATTTGTAAAAATTCAAGTTCCCATAAATAGCAGTCTGCCTCTTCTGCACTACTGCTACTATACTTAACAGCATTAATAGAGATCCATAGGTGTTTGCTCTCGTGAACAATTACTGCAGCTATATTGTTTATTGAATTTAATTTAAAATCATCCCTGGATATTACGATTGTACCCAGGTCACTTCCTTTGCCAGGCTGTGTAGTTGAAGTTTTTCCATTCCACATTGAAATGTGATTGCATGATTCCTGAATCATTTGCCAATGTTTTGGTGAAGTTTTCTTAATTAAAACTAGAGCTGAATCAACTTTAGTCGACCAACCGTCTCCGCCCTTATCGACAACTATTTGAGCATTTGCCCAATTAGTTATAAAAAACAGGATAATTATAATTAAAAAATGTCTCAACATAGCTAAAAAAAGCCGAGGTTTTACGCTCGGCTCTAAATTTTTAATTAAAGATCTTTTGGTTCTTTGCCGGTCGCTTTTCTTATAAAAGCAGCGGCTGCTGCTTCAGGATCCTTTGCCCAACCAAAATATTTTTTCGATTTTTGTTTAAAATCTTTTGAGCCAGCTTCCTGATCTTTAAGCATTTTTTTCATTTCTGCTTTTTTTAGATTTGGAAATTTCTTATCGGCATCCTTTAAAACTTCTGCTCTTTTCTTTTCTAAGATAATAAAGTCTGAGCACTTCATAACACGTCTACTTTCAAAACCATCATATGGGGGCTCGTCGTCTACTACAGAATCAATCCATTGCTGTTTTTTCTGATGTGCTCTTTGCGCTTTTACTTCAGCCTGTTCTCTACGGCTATTATAACCAGTATCTTCGGCTGAAAGTTTTTTATGTAGATCTAGTATTTTAATTGCAAGATCTTTTTTCATAGGGTGACCCTTTGGAAGTTCTCTAAGTTTAGCTTGTAGTGATTTTAGCTCAGCTTCATCACCAGATCCATACTCTGGTTCTTCTTTTTCAATTGGTTCAAACTCATCTGCAAAATCAAAGTTTGCGGCTGGAGTTGTGTCAAAGTCGTCTGGGTTGAACTCCAGGTCGTCTTCTTCATGGAATCTAGGTTTCATTGGAATAGACTCGTTATTTTAGTTTATCTATCTTAGTGACGATAAATAATAATGTAGTACAAGATAATTAAACAATATGCAAAACATGCAAGTTAAACAATTTACTGACTGGATAACCGAAGCAATCGCACCAGCAAAGCCATATACAAAAAAACTGTCTGAGCTGAATCCTCAACGTAAATACATAGGTGATACTTATAATACAGACCTGTTTTTAAGGTTTAAGCACCTAGCCTCAATTCGTGATAAACACGGAAAAAGAATTGGAGTTGAGAAATGGTTTGAAATTGCGCAAATCGAAGACAAAGGATTTTATTCAGCAGCGTTAGCCGATCAAATGGGCCAGCCTGATGTTAGAGAATTATGGAGAGACATGATGGGTCGTAATGCAAGCAAAGTCAAGGGCCAAGTTAATTTTAAAGATCCATTTAAGGGAAACGAAGATACCGAAGATGAAGTTAGAGACCTAAGCCTTAGTGAAAGTATTGAAGAACCTATTACAATGTCAGCTCAACTGGATCCAAGTTGGACTCTAGTTATTACCTATCCAAATGATAGTTTATACAATACTACTAAACCATACTTTGAAAAACTTGGAATTGCATTTGCCAATTTAGAAAATCAAACTATCTATTTTGATGGATCAGAGGTAAGCGAATCATATTTTACAAAGGATCATATGCTTGCGGTTGAGGCTCATGAAATTGGTCACTCAATTGCAAATCATCAAGGCGAACCTTATTATTCAACAAGACAGGAGCAGGAGGCAGATTGGCTTGGTATTAACCTATTAATTCAGCACAATAAAACAAAGGCTTCAAATCTATTAGCCGAAAGATTTAATCAACAATATAAAATGGATTACACAGAATTATCTGATTCTGAGAAGCTTACTGAGTTCCTTGAAGATTACTTATCAGATAAATAATAAAAAATCCTTTAATTATGGCAATACCTAAAATCGGAGATATTAAGAAGTTTTCATTTGGTGAAATGACTTCAAACGATACTGGCAAAACTTCTTCTACTTCAACTGCTGGAGTTTACATTATTTTTATTGGAGGTCTATGTTTCCTATTAGGTTGCATTGACAAAATGTTTTTAGATAAATCTATTGACATTATTAACCAATCTGTAATGTTTACAACAATCGGAGCAGCTTTGCTTGGTGTTAAGAATATTGTGGGAGGTAAGAAATCAGAAACTTCAACTGAAGAAACTCCAACTGAAGAACCTAAATAAGCTTATCTAATATCGATAAACTACAAGAGAAGATATTATCTTCTCTTTTTTATTTTAGTATAGTTGTAATGTAGTGTCCAATAAAGCAGTGTATTCTAGCCCTGCCTAATTTTTTCCTAAATGAATTTTCTAAATCCGTCAGGGGCTGAACCCCTCCGGTCCAGATAAAATTTATTACCATAAGGATTACCGGAAATGCAACCCATGCTGCGGAATGTATAAGTAGATGCGGTAAACATCCTATCATGCAGAAAAGTAAAAGTCCATGCAGTGTAGAAGTTAGAAGTAGGCAGAATTTGTGTGTTATCATTTTATGGGGTCTATGTAAAACTTTTTATAGTCATAAAGATCCGCACACTTTTCATATTCTTCCCTGGATTCTAACCAGTGAATTACTTCGTCTATTCTTGACCAGTATTTGGAATTATATCCATACTTATCAAGGTCTTTAAAGACCTTTTCCATTTCCTCATCGGACGTATTCTTCTTTACCATGCGAATATGAATATTTTGGCTGTACCTTTATAGTATATTTAACCTCAAGGTTAAGCAAAATATTCATACACTCAACAAAGTCAGCTGTATGCAAATTCAAGACACTTTGATAATCGTCTTTGCGATATCCTCCAAATAGAGCGCAACTTACTGGAAGAGATCTTCCTAACTTTTTATCCATTGATTTAACCCAATTCCAAAAAATTGTAGAGCACTCTAACCATTGTTCAGTTGAACACTGAAATCCTAAATCATCCCATTCATGCGAGTCTGCACCATGACACCATACAACATATCCAATTTGGCCAGTTAAGATAGCCTCTTCTAATTTTTGTAGATTCCATTTAAGATTATTAATATAAGCAGTGCCTCTGCCGATTGGATTAATATTAAATTCAGACGGAACCGCTTTATCTAAATCTTTAACAAATGATCTAGCATCTTCAACCGAATTTCCAAAGTGTCCGTCTAGATCTAAATAAGATCCGCTTAATCCAAACTCTTGTAGTATTTTAATTGATGCAATAACTTGACCACTAAATGTACAGAAGCCGCTGCCTCCATCTGGTCGAGCATGGTGAAATCCGCTAGTTGGACTAAAATGAACCTGATCTGGTTCTACAATAGAACCCCGTATTGCAGCGTGCAGTGATGCATTAGTATAGCGAACTGACTCTGCAAATTGAGTAGACCAGTCGAGTCCATTTGATTCACAGCCTTTTTGTCCACTAAAGAATGAATTTACATATCTTTTAGTGTGGGCAATCTTAAAATCTTTATTTGTATATGGTGTAAAATCTTCAACAATATCAAAATATTCGCCTAACCCCTCTGCCTCAAAATTTTCAAGTAACCTCTTTGGTTTTAACGGAGACTTGCTAAAATTGCCGCCAGAGTCCTTCGCTAGGACCTGTTTAGGTGTATAGTGTACTTTAATTGTGTTTTTTCTCATAATCCTTGTAATATAGTGATACCAGAAATGGCCGAGACCAATTGGTCTAGCCTTTCTATATCTAATAATACCAAAAGATCTGTAAAAATGGCACCTGGGTATTCGTATTCAATTAGACTCTCTAGCTGCTCCAGGGCTACTCTGGTGACTGCCAGGGCCTCATTTGGAACCCGAATTAGGTAACTAGTTGTCATCGTCCTCGTCGTCTAAGAAATCATCTGGCGAGCCGATTTCTATTTCTTTACTAAGCTCTTCAATTTCATCAACATATTCCATTAATTCAGTAAATGAAAGCTTAGCTTCTTTATTTAGTTCGTCAATCATATATTCTTTTTCTTCTGGCGAACCATATCTTGCAATTTCAAGCAAAAACCCAGAAATAATATCAAATAGGGTCCATCTGCGTTCAGCTTCAACTGCAATTTCATAAGTTTGATCGTTTGGAATATCTAGTGCAGTCTGTTCACATATTACAAATTTACATAGGTCCCTTAACATAATAAAATCTAGGTCAGTAATAACATCAGAGTCACTGCCTACTATTGTGCTAACTCCAAGTAGATTTGGAACAATATCTAAAATCGTCATATCCGAAGATGCCGTCATTCTGACTTTCCAAGCCAATTCGATATAATCAAGCGATGGTTGTTTAATTGAGGCCATATACGCCTCCTGTAAAAAAAGGTCAAAATCTACTTCATTAAGATAACCATTAAAAATTAAGTTAACTTCATCAGCAAATTCTCCAAGTATTAAAAGAAGATTGCCAACTGTAACTTCATTATCAAATTCAGCAAAATTACCAAAATAGCTTGATAGTCTTCCAGTTATGCTGGTTTCTTTAATGGGCTGGCCAGTTTCTGGATCCCAATCAACTTGATAGAATCCATCGGACTTTATTAAAATGCTCTTGTGTATCACAGGTACCGAATTTTTATTTTTTATACTCTAGAAAAATATTTTGAACCCAAATAAATATCTATAGAAATATTTAATAAACTATGCACAAATCATTCCTGGACCTAGTACTAGAGTCTAATCAAGTCGAAGAAATGGCTCTACAGCCAGAACAGTTTCCAGATAATTATCTAAAGAAGGCCAAAGACCGTCAAGCCCTTGCTAGAGAAATTGCGCCATTGGCTAAAAGCTTTCAAGAAGCTTTGGTTAATTTAAATTGGAGAGAAATTACCTGGCAAACCAGAGGAAGCTCATTCTATCCACTGCTGCCTGCACCAATTATGGCAATCTATACTGAGGCTAAAGGTAAAATTACTGGAGGCGGCGATTCATTTATTAGTAATTATATGAATAATAATTTTGGTAAATGGGCTGATGCTAATAACCAAAGCGACTGTATTCATATGGAAGTAGACTCAAGCGGTCGTTCACACTTTCCAGGTGGAGGAATTCCAAGTTCGCTCAGAGGAGCTCGGCTTGGTTATAAATTGTATAGAGCCTTACTTGAACAAAAGAAATGGTTAAAATCAAATACGGCTGGAACCCTAGAAAAAGATAATGCATGGGCATCTTTAATTTCTCCAAAATTAAATGCAGACGGATCCCTTAGTGAGGATGACGTACATGCAATTCTTGGACCAGACTGTGTATTTGCAATGATTAAAACAATTAGTAATGATCAAAAAATTAGATTTGCAACAAGTTTCCTAGATAATAATGTTAGCTACAATAATGTAACTCCAAGAAATTTTGGAATTGATGATGAATTAAAAGCTATTTTACCAGCTGATGTAATGGCAAGGTTTGATCCAGCTGAAAGAGAAAGATTAGAACGCGAGCGTAGAGAAAGAGAAAATCTTGAAGCAGCTGAACGCGCAAGAGCGTATGGCACTGAACGCGGAATCCAATGGGAAGCTCAACCAGAAATTGGAGATATTGTTTATGTTAGACAATATGCAAACGGTAGAGATACCTCAATTCCAGTTAGGGTATTAGCCGGAGTTCTTAATAATACTGTAATTGCAATTACAGTTCCAAATTATATTGATTGGGTTGAAAGAGGTAGCGAGGCAAGCCAACTTACTTCTTTTGATACTAGAACCTGTAACAATAATCCTGAAGCAATTAAAGCTCAATTTGTTAAAGTAGATCCTGCACAAATCCCAGGAATCGAGGATGATTCAACTGTGATTAGAAGCAGATATAGTTCAACTGATTGGCAAATAGTTAAAGATTTTATTATAAACCTAATTGATCCAGAGGTTGCAGCTAGAATACGAGCTGAACGTGAAGAAAGGGAACGTACTGAAAGAGAAGAGCGCGAAAGAATTGAAGCTGAACGTCAAATACAGCGTGCACAAAATGAA
>Ga0208682_1000067_pt1 | contig 32485 bp, 33 predicted proteins | sample Colrivmeta156802_FD_187687 | JGI IMG/M metagenome (GOLD analysis project Ga0208682, IMG submission 187687) | Estuarine microbial communities from the Columbia River estuary - metaG 1568-02 (SPAdes) (version 2) | ecosystem: Environmental > Aquatic > Marine > Intertidal zone > Estuary | place...
CGTTGACGTCGCAGCGCATCGAACCCTCTTCCATTTTTGCATCGCTTGCACCAACCGCAAGCAAGATGCTGCGCAACTCAGAAACATATTGGCGTGCCTGATCGGCGTTGCGGATGTCGGGGCGAGAAACAATTTCGACAAGCGGAACACCAGCGCGGTTGAAGTCGACAAGCGAGTAGTCGCTGCCATGAATACGGCCGCTCGTACCACCGAAGTGCGTTGACTTGCCGGTGTCTTCTTCAAGATGCGCGCGCTCGATACCAATGCGCACGTCGCCTGGCAACATCATGAACCCATCGATGTTGATCGGTTGGTCGTACTGCGTGATTTGATAAGCCTTTGCGAGGTCTTGGTAAAAGTAGTTTTTGCGGTGGAAGGTGCTTGCTTGCACGGTGCAATTGAGTGCAAGACCAAGGCGTATCGCAAGCTCAACTGCACGTCGGTTGATAACGGGCAGCGCGCCAGGCAAACCGAGAGTTACAGGATCGATGTTGGTGTTTGGCTCGTCACCAAAATGGTTCGGACTTGCAGAGAACAACTTGGTTTTGGTGTCCAATTCGACGTGAACTTCAAGACCAATCACCATCTCCCAGCCGTTGGGAAGCACTGTTGCGTGTGATGGAGCAGACGACGCGTTACTCATGATGCACGCTCCAATTCGGCAGCAACTCTAAACATGGTTGGTTCTCCAAGTGCTGGTGCAAGAATTTGCACGCCAACTGGCATCGAATGCGCTCCAGTTCCGAAAGGCACACTCATTGCGGCGTGGCCAGCAAGGTTTGTGGGAATCGTAAAGATGTCGCAGAGATACATAGTCAGTGGGTCACTCGTTTTTTCACCAATCGGAAACGCAACTGTTGGAGATGTTGGCGTCAAGATCACATCGCATGATTGGTATGCAGCAGCAAAGTCATTGGCGATGAGCCTGCGAACTTTGAGCGCCTTGCCGTAGTACGCGTCGTAGTAGCCGGCCGACAATGCATAAGTACCCAACATGATGCGACGTTTTACTTCTGCGCCAAAACCTGCGGCGCGAGTAGCGCCATACATGCTGATGAGATCTGCTGATTCGACGCGCAAGCCATAACGCACACCGTCATAACGAGCAAGATTGCTCGATGCCTCTGCAGGAGCAACCAAGTAATACGCAGTGAGACAATATGAAAGCGACGGCAATGCAATGTCGACAATGGTTGCGCCTGCAGCTTTAAGTGCGGCAAAAGCTGCATCGAGTCGAGCGAGCACTTCTGGTTCGCAGCCGTCTGGCATGTCGGCAAGTCTGCCGATCCGCATTCCCTTCACGCCTTGACCAAGCACTGCTGTGAGCGAAGGAACTGGTTGATCGAGTGAAGTTGAGTCGAGCGGATCGTGTCCACCAATGACTTCCATCAGTAACGCCGCGTCTGCAACTGTGTGCGTGAACGGACCAATTTGATCGAGACTGCTGGCAAACGCAACAAGACCTTGTCGGCTCACCATTCCGTATGTTGGCTTGACACCAACGACTCCGCACAGCGCAGCCGGTTGACGAATGCTGCCACCCGTGTCGCTACCCAAACTTGCTGCAGCAAAACCTGCAGCAACTGCCGCAGCACTGCCACCGCTTGAGCCGCCAGGTACACGCGAAGTATCAAGTGGGTTGCGCGTCGGGCCAAATGCAGAGTTTTCGGTGGATGATCCCATTGCAAATTCATCCAAGTTGGTTTTACCAACGATGACAGCACCCGCTTGCTGCAATCGCGTCACGACTGTTGCATCGTATGGCGGTTTCCAACCTTCCAATATTTTGGACGAGCATGTGGTCGGCACTCCGCGCGTACACATGTTGTCTTTGAGTGCGATCGGCACACCAGCAAGCGGACCACGGTCGTTGCCTGCCTTCAAGTCGGCGTCAATGCTTGCTGCATTGGCACGAGCAGACTCGGCCATGACGTGGTTGAACGCATGAATTTCGGTCTCGCGCTTGTCGATGCGCGCGAGATGTTGTTCGAGCACATCGGATGCAGTTGTTTTACCACCACGGATTGAGCCGACAATGTCGACTACAGAAACAAATTCACTTGTCATGATTCTGAACCGTTCGATGGTGGCACACGAAAACGGCCGTCTTGCGGTGCAGGAGCATTATCGAGAACTTCTTGACGGTCGAGACCAGGCACAACAACATCTTCGCGATACACATTTTTGATCGGGAAAGGTTGGGCCATTGGTGCCACGGCAGACAAATCGAGTTTGTCGATGTCGCCGAAATGGTCGAGCATTCCTGTCAACTGCGTTGTCATCAACGCCAGTTCTGCTTCGGTCAGGTCGAGCCTGGCCAAATGCGCCACCTTGGCCACCACTTGGGCAGTGATTTTTGGTGTTGTATTTGCGTCGGAAGAAGGGCTCACAGGCCTTCAGCCTATTGGCTCTTCAAGTAGATAAGAACTGCGGATTCGGGGAACAGCATTGGTGGTTGGATGCCAACGCGTCCAAGTTGATCGCCAGTCATCGTGAGTGATGCGTGTTCCCTCGAGTCTCCAAGAGGCACATATGTAACCGTGTATTTAACGTCACTCAATAGTCCATGGATTTTCCACATTGACGACACAAGTCCTTGCGCAGTGGAGAGTTGCGCGTAACTCAATAATGCTTTGCGCTTGTCTGTCGAAATCACTCCGTGAGCAACTGCGCTGTTGTCGGAAGTTACGTCGTAACGCACAAAGTCACCGCTGTGTAACAACTCTCGATGCTGTTTATACAAGTCGATGATGTGACGAAGTTGTATTTGTTGGTCATCGCGCAAGGTGAGCAAATTCCACTCAACACCCATGTGCCCAAACATGGCCGTTGCACCCCTAAATGAAAGCGATTGTCTGCGACCAGTGGTGTGTGCGGTAGGTGGACCAATGTGCGCACCCATCACTTCGAGCGGCACCAGCATTGACGTGCCACGTTGAATGATTTGTCGCTCAAGGGCGTCATTACAGTCGCTTGTCCACACGCGTTCGGTTCGGCGCAGAATCTCGTGATCAATACGTCCGCCACCTGATGCACAACTTTCAATTTCCACATGTGGGTGCGCCGCACGCAATTGATCAATCAATTGATACACCGCCCGAGTTTGATTGTGCGTACCGGCTGCCCCATCGCTTCCGGTTGCATGCACATGCGCGCGGTTCATGTCCCACTTCACATACGCAATATCGTTTTCCGAAAGCAGTACATCGAGTTGCCTATATATATGTGCGTACGCATCTGGGTGCGCAAGGTTGAGCACCAATTGGTTGCGTGCCAATACAGGCTCGTAACTAGGTGACATCAACACCCACTCGGGGTGCGCACGAAAGAGGTCGGAGTCGGGATTGACCATTTCGGGTTCTACCCAAATTCCAAAATCCATGCCGAGTTTGCGCACATGCGAAATCAAAGGAGCAAGTCCGTTCGGATAAACGTCTGGCGATACAAACCAATCACCAAGGCCAGATTTGTCATTGCGACGTGAGCCAAACCATCCGTCGTCTAATACAAAGCGCTCGACTCCAACATTGGCTGCAGCATCGGCAAGAGCGCACAATCGCGTGAGATCATGATCAAAGTACACGGCCTCCCATGTATTGAGCATCACTTTTCGAGGGCTTAGGACTGTTGGATGATGCGAGCGCGAACGCACATTGCGATGTAAGGCATGAGTTGCACTATTGAGACCATCGCCCGACCACACGCCAAGCACTTCAGGGGTTGCATACGACTCACCTGGCTCAAGGCACAACTCGCCTGCATGCAACAGTTCGCCCAGTTGCATGTATTTTCTGCCGTCTGGCAATACTTCGGCGAGCAACACCGAGTTGCCGCTCCACGCAAGATGTGCTCCCCACACTTGACCATTCCATTCGTCTGCAAAACGCTCGGTTGCAAAGATCAACGGCAAGTGCTCGTGCGATGTGCGTCCTGTGCGATTTTCTGCAGTCCACGCACCATCCACAAAATCGCGACGATGCAACTGTGCTTCACGCGCCCACCGACCACTAAATGTGAGCAATTGAGTTGCACTCTCAATGACGGGCAATGTAATAGTCAGATTGGTAAGCAAGTATCGCGTCTCACCAATGTTGCGCAACATTGCGGTGGCGTGAAGTGTGCCCCATGCACTACAGACAAGTTTGGTTTCAAGTTCGAGTTGCGCAGCATCATCTCGCGCAATCGAAATCAATTGTTGATCGCCAACTTCGCAACTGACAAAAGAAAGCCGTGGCGCCCAATGACGACCACCTGGACGATGTCCTCCGATACCTGGACGCATCGTGGCGCCATCGCCGTGACACGGCACCAATGAAATTGCATTGATTGCATCGGTAACGCCGGGCATGCTTGGCCGCAAAGTTGCTGTCGCGATCGCATCAAGATTGGCCAGCGAAACCGCGTTCAACGCTGCACCCCAATAAAGAATTGTTGGTACTCCACCCGAGACGTCGCACACCACCGACTGGCGAGAATCGCCGATGTGCTTCAGGATTGGAAGTATTGGTTGAGTAGACACCACTGCGCACGGTACCGTCAGTTGCAGATCCATGGCTACTCAACACAACCTCACGCATGGTGGCTCGGGCAATGAACGCATTGATCCCAGCACGGGCACTGTTGTGCACGTAGTTGGTTCGCGACAAAATCGTCCAAATTTGCCCGCCACCGATTGCCCGTTTTGCGTGGGTGGATTAGAGGCTCCTCAACCCTACGAAACACACCACTTTGCAAATCGTTGGCCCCCGATGCCAAACGACCGGTGCGAGATTGTGTTGTACTCGCCTGACCATGATCAATCCTTTGCAGGCCTCGGAGCAACCGGAGTGCGAAGCGTGATCGATTTGTGGGCGCAACGAACAACCGAACTGGGTGCGCGCGCAGACGTTGATGACATTTTGATCTTTGAAAATCGTGGGCGCGAAGTTGGCGCGACGATTGATCACCCACATGGACAGATTTATGCGTTTGACCACATTCCTGCACGCACAAGTGCACGGCTCAGCAATGGTTGGAGACCAGACCAATCGCAAGAACGACTTGTGCACGAGCACGATGGTTGGCGCACTTCTGTTCCGTACGCATCTGTGTATCCCGTTGCACTTGAGATCGCCCCTTCAATACAAGTTGGAAGCTTGAGCGAACTCAGCCCTCAACAGCGCGATGCATGTGCAGCAATGTTGGTGGATGCGCTCACTCGAATTGATTCGCTGTTTGACGCACGCGTGCCGTATATGTTGTGGCTCAATCAGCGACCGACAACAAACGAAACGAAGCATGCCGATGCATGGCTCAATTTTGAAATTGTTTCTCCGTGGCGCGGCAACGGAGTAATGCGCTATATCGCAGCAGCCGAGGTATCGACTGGAGAATATTTCAATCCGATGATTCCTGAAGATCTTGCTGCCGCATTGCGACAATGAGCAGAGCTGACACGCTAAACACCACAAGTGACACCCACTGATTGAGTCGTAAGCCACCAACTTGATGTGCTTCGTCGATGCGGATGCCCTCAATGAAGAAACGAAACAGCGTGTAACCGGCAGTATAAAAACAAAACAATCTGCCAGGACGCATCGGAACTTTTTTGTCGAGAACAATGAGTGCGAAACACAACGCACCGCACGCCAATGATTCGTACAAAAATGTTGGATGAAAAGTAGTGCCTGCTGCATAGCCAGCAGCCTTGGCTGTTGATGCAGATACTTCAAGAGCCCAAGGCAATGTGGTTGGACGACCGAAAAGCTCTTGGTTAAACCAGTTGCCCCAACGACCGATTGCTTGTGCAAGCGGCAATGCTGGTGCAACACAAGTCAGCAATAAACCAATCGAGATACCTTTGCGCTTTGCAAACCACACGCCTGCAACCGTGCCGAGTGCGATACCGCCCCAAATGCCAAGGCCACCTTTCCACACTTGCACGATGCTGCCGAGATCGTTTTCAAATCGTTGCCAGTCGGTGACAACGTGATACAAACGCGCACCAATAACGCCAACGGGCACGGCAATCATTGCGATTGAACCCATGTCGTCGCGCGTACCAATTCCGCGCTTCTCCATACGACGACCGGCAAGCCACACTGCTGCCATCACACCAAGTGCGATCATCGCCCCATACGCGTTGAGTTTGAGTGGACCTAGATCTAAAGACCCACTACTTGGACTTGGTATGCCCGCAAAAAGGTTCACGCGCCTAAGACCTGCTTTGCGAACGTGACCGAACAAGACATCACAGTTTCTTTTTCAACATCTTGAGTTGCAACATGGAAACTCTTTTCCAGCATTACACGCTCAACTTTTCCTGCATAGTGTGCAACCAAGAAGTCGCTTTGCGTTGGTTCGACAACGTGATCTTGGACTGAGTTAATGAGCAACATCGGCATCACCATCTTCGGATAGTGGTCAGCAAGAGGTGCAGCCCCATCTACGTACATCGAATATGCGGCTCGCAGCGGTGTACCGGCGTACGAATTTTCTACAACCTGAGTATCAGAAATGTCGCTGCCGATGCCGGGAAGTGACTCTTCACCAGACTCAATAATTACATCAAAGAACGCAATTTCTTCGGCCGTTCGTCCCTGCGCAACTGGATTGATACAGACAATTCCTGCAATTTCAGGATGATGAGCCGCCAACCACAATGTCAATGCTCCGCCCATCGACAGCCCCGCAACGATGACTCTCTGGCAACGTGATGACAAAACTTTGTATGCAGTCTCTACGTCTGCACTCCAGTCGGACCAGCGTGTTGGCATCATGTCTTCAATGACGGTTCCGTGTCCAGATAAACGCGGCACTTCTACATGAAAGCCCTCAGCGGCAAACCGTTCGGCGAGCTCGCGTACAGATGAAGGGTTGCCGGTAAAGCCATGGATCACCAATACGCCGCTCTTGTGTGTTCCCTTGTGAGACCATGCCTCTGCCCCCGGTTGCACTTGTCCACCCATCGCATTTACCCCCAGTTTCTTGTAGTTGCAACGACCTCAAACAATCCTGCATGTGCATTCTACATATGTGATTAAAACTCACTAACCGTTGCGCAAGCCAATTTCTGCTTGACTGAATTGGTGGAGCAATCTCGCCGACGTCTCGACACATCGGCATTTGCCGCAATCGCACCTGTTGTTGCACTGCTTCCAGTGTGGTTCATTGCAATTGGACTGATTTGGTTGCCACTGAAATTGACATCTGATGTTTCGTATTTCTTTTTTGCCAGCATGGCGATGCTGTTTGGTGTCGTTCTCTTTTCCCGACCAGTGCAGCGCATTGTCTTTGCCAGATTGCTCGGAGCAAGACCACCAACATCACGTGAACTTCTTGCATTGCAGCCAGCGTGGAACATCGTTTCGCAGGCAAATCATTTTTCGCCAAATCGATTCGTGCTGTCCGTCGTTGACAGTGGCGAGACCAATGCATTTGCATGCGGCGGACATTTGCTCGTCGTTTCGTCTTACGCAATCGATCACCTACGACAAGATCAACTCACTGGAGTTCTCGCCCACGAACTCAGTCACCACATGGGTGGGCACACCGTGGCGCTCACTATTTCGCAATGGATGAGCCTTCCGATTATTGGTCTTGCTCGTCTTGGTATTTGGATTCGAAATTATGCTCAACGCGTAACTTCAAATCTCACCGAACAATTTGTAGTTGCGCGCTTCTTGATGCATGCACTCACAACTTTGCTCACGGCTATTTCATACCTTTTACTTTCTGGGTTTAACGCTGCACAGGCACTCAATAACCGCATCGGTCGAGCATCCGAATATCGCGCTGACGCTCGAGCTGCTCAGATGGGTTTTGGACACGAACTGGTAAGTGCCCTACGCAATGTAGACAAACATGAAAATCAAAAAGGGATGCGACTTCGACCAATGCTTTCAACTTCAACTCATCCGCCTGCTGGCACCAGAGTGGCAAAACTTGAGGCATTACTGAAGCGTGACGTTGCACACAAACGGCGCTCAACTCGTCGGCACCAATAACGCTGGCGATAGCGTTTCTTGGCATGAGCCCTGCAGCGCAAGACACGGCACTTAGCCCATTTCTTGCAGCAGCTTCGGGCAAGCGAATTACTCACACGCCAGTGTGGTTCATGCGTCAAGCAGGCAGAAGTTTGCCCGAGTATCGCGCAATTCGCGGTGAAGGCAGCATCTTGGATGCAATCAAACAACCCCGACTTGCCGCAGACATCACGTTGCAACCCGTAACACGATATGGAGTTGACGCAGCAGTGTTGTACAGCGACATCGTTGTGCCAGCACATGCAGTTGGTTTTGGAATTGACGTTGCTCCAGGAACTGGCCCTGTTGCCGAGCAACCATTTCGAGTTCATGCAGACTTGCAGCGACTTCGCGAATTTGAACCAGAGACCGATACGCCGTACGTACTTGAAACCGTTCGCATGTTGGCAAGTGAGCTCAAGGTTCCACTACTCGCATTTGCCGGCGCTCCATTTACTGTTGGCAGTTACTTGGTTGAAGGCAAACCAAGCCGCGATCATCTGCTCACGAAACAAATGATGACAACCGAGCCACAGTTGTGGCACGACTTGATGCAGCGACTCGCACAGCATGCTGTTGCGTCTCTACGCAGTCAGCTCGACGCCGGTGCGAGTGCATATCAACTCTTTGATTCGTGGGCAGGAAATTTGACGCAGGATCAATATCGCGATGCAGTCTTGCCGCACTCTGCACGCGTCATCAGTGAATTGAAACGCTCTCACCCCCATGCACCATCGATTCACTTTGGTGTTGGTTGCGATCACCTACTCGAGTTAATGCACTCAACGGGGGCAACAGTGATGGGACTCGATTGGCGCACATCAATTGCCGATGCTCGGGCACGTCTTGGCAAAGACACCATCATTCAGGGAAATTTGGATCCATCACTTGTGCAAGGCGATGTAGCAACTGCACTCAAGGGTGCAGACGCAGTGCTCGCCGACAATGCCAATCATCCTGGTCATATTTTTAATCTCGGTCACGGTGTAACTCCTGGTGTAAATCCAGATGTGTTGGCATCAGTAGTACAACATGTCCACGAAAGGACTGGCTCATGAACCGCACAGCAGTTTTATTGATGGCCTACGGCACTCCGCGCAGTACGCAAGAGATACTTCCTTATTACACCGACATACGACGCGGTCGTGCACCAACCGATGAACAACTTGCCGACTTGGTGGCTCGGTACGACGCAATTGGTGGCATCTCTCCACTGGCCGCGCGCACCGAGGCACAACGCGATGCACTTCAACGAGCGCTGGATGCTCTCAAGCCCGGTCAATTTCATGTGCAGTTGGGGCTCAAACATGCTGCACCAATGATCGAGACAGCAGTGGACGATTTGGCACAACAGGGTTTCACCAAGATCGTTGCGCTCGTGCTTGCGCCGCACTTTTCTTCGTATTCAATTGGACAATATGTTGGACGTGCCACCGAGGCTGCGAAGCCTCACGGAGTGGAAGTGGTCGGTATCAATTCTTGGGCCATCGAGCCCGCCTTTGTCGACTTCATTGCTGCTGATATGAAACAAAAGTTGGCCGCAATGCCTACTCGCACTCGGGTGTTATTCACAGCGCACTCTCTGCCACAGCGAATTATCGATGGAGGCGACCCGTACCCAACGGAGTTGCACGCAACAGCATCCGCAGTAGCCAAACAACTTGGTCTTGTTGAGCATTCGAACTGGGACATTGCTTGGCAATCTGCCGGAAGAACTCCAGAGCCATGGATTGGTCCAGACATTTTACTTGCCATCGACGACATTGCCGCACAACGAAGTGCAGACGGCGTATTGGTGAGTGCAGTTGGATTTGTGGCTGATCACTTAGAAGTGTTGTACGACCTCGACATCGAAGCAGCACGACATGCAGACAAATTGGGAATGAGCTTCAGTCGCACTGCTTGTGTGAATGATGATTCAACAGTGATGAGCGCACTTGCGCAACGCGTATTGAGCGCATTGTAAAGTCGAAAGATATGTCAATCGACAACACGACCGCTGCTCAAAACTTCAGCGATCGGCACGTCGTTATCGTTGGCGCAGGCATAACTGGTCTTGCTGCTGCGCATCAATTACTACAACAACCTCATCCACCGCGCATCACCATCGTTGATGCCACCGATCGCATTGGCGGCATTATTCAGGCCTCACCATTTGCTGGGCTCGAGTCGGTCGACGAATCGGCCGACGCATTTTTGACGCGTACTCCATCAGCAATGAAACTCTGCGCCGCAGTTGGTCTCGATCACCACCTCACTTCACCCGCTGCCAATCATGCCTACATCTGGAACAACAACTTGCACGCAATTCCGGCAGGCACCGTGCTTGGTGTGCCTGGTTCGCACAAAGCAATTTGGAACACACATTTACTTACAAAGTCTGGAAAATTGCGCGCATCTGTCGAACCGTTTCTTCCTCGTGCGATAGGTCGATCAACCGATTCGTTGGGCGCTGCAATTCGCAGTCGTTGCGGCAACCAAGTGCTGGAGCGTCTTGTCGACCCACTCGTTGGAAGCATCTACGCAGCCGACACCGATTATTTCAGTGTGCAAGGCATGCCCCAAGTAGCCGAGCTCTTGGCACAGCCAACAAGCCTCATGCACGCGGCCCGCAATGCAATGCAAAAGCGCACCAGCGGCGGCCCAGTATTTGCAACACCAATTACTGGCATGAGCACACTTACTCGCGCTGTGTACGACCGAATTGTTGAAGCCGGTGCGCGCGTGATTCTTTCTTCCCCAGTACGCAGTATCGAACCCCAAGGTCGCTCGTATGTAGTGCATCTTGCAACTGAATCGTTGCAAGCAGATGCAGTTATTTTGGCCAGTCCTGCCCGACACACTGCGGCACTCGTAGAGCAGATCAGTAGTGAAACTTCGATGCAGCTTCAGAAGTTCGAGCATGCATCCGTGATCATGATTGCGCTCACAATTTCGCGCTCCCAGTGGCCACAACACCTCACTGGCACTGGTTATCTTGTGCCTAAACCAGTACAAACTGGTGTCACTGCTGTTTCTTTTGGCTCCAACAAATGGGCCCACTGGAAAACGGCACAAGACGAAATGGTCTTGCGCGTTTCACTTGGTCGAGACGGTGCTCCAATGCATCACCTTGACGACAAGGCCCTACTTGAAGTTGCACTACGCGATCTACGTTTGCATCTTGGTTTCGATGCTGCCCCTACCAACATGCGATTCACGAGATGGATCGAATCGTTTCCGCAATACCGGCCAGGACATGCACACAGAGTTGAAGCACTCGACAAACAATTGCACTCAGCAGCACCCGGTGTTGTATTGGCTGGGGCAAGTTATCGAGGCATCGGTATTCCCGCATGCATCAACGATGGCCAACGTGCAGCATCTCGCGCACTCAGCGAACTGATCTAATTGCATCTCATGAATAAGCAGTACCTTCGCGCGATTGTTGCGGGGTTGCTTGTTGCATTCAGCCTTCCGCCGTGGGGTTGGTGGCCGCTCGCTTATGTAGGCGTCGCACTTTTCGCGGCGTGTAGGCCAAATAGCAATCGCGCCCGATTTATCCTCGGCACGATGTTTGCGCTCGCTTGGCTTGCACCGGGCATGGCTTGGATGTGGTTTCTTACAGCGCCGGGATATGTCATTGCAGCACTTCTGTTTTCTGCCCTTCACGGCATCGCAGCGATAATCACCGGTGCTGTTACGGATCAACACAAACATCGAGTAATAGTAGGTCCGCTTGCACACACACTCGCCGAAGCGTTGCGATTTTCATTTCCATTTGGTGGCGTACCACTTGCAACACTTGCCATCTCTCAAGCTGCATCACCATTCGCGACCATCGTGCGTATAGGCGGACCACTTCTTCTCACTTACGTTGTGTTGCAGATTGGTTTTTTGCTCGCAGGCCTTCGCGAAACTAAAAAGTCCAAGCGCACCGTGCATGCACTCCTCATCGCAGTTGTTGTTGTCGGCATTCTGCCCATTACCGGTGCAATTGCTCCGCACGGACACGACATTGGTCGCTCGCTCAATATTGCTGCGGTGCAGGGTGGCGGTCCGCAGGGCACATTGGCAATCAACACCAATAGTCGCGATGTGGTGATTCGACACCTAGACGCAACCCAAACAATTGCCGATGGATCTGCCGCGACAGGAAACCAATTGGACCTAGTCATATGGCCCGAAAATGTTATTGATGTGAACAGTTTTTCTTCAAGCATCGAGCGCACCGAAGTGGCGGCCCAATCAGCCCGACTCAATGCACCATTCCTTGTTGGAATTACTGAAGATCTCGATAACAAATTCTTTACCAACGCTCAAGTCGTAGTGAATACTGACGGTTCGCTTGGAGATCGCTACGACAAAGTGCGACGCGTACCTTTTGGCGAGTTTGTACCGATGCGCGGGTTGCTCGAAGCGGTTGGTGCGCCGGTAGACAGAATCCCTCGCGATGCTCAGGCAGGCAAAGACAAAGCCATACTTCGTGCTGCAGACACCACCATTGCAGTGGTTATTTCGTGGGAAGTCTTTTTTGCGGGACGCGCAAATGAAGGTGTTGAGCGTGGGGCGACGTTGCTGGTGAACCCAACGAATGGCTCGAGCTATACGGGCACCATATTGCAGACTCAACAAATAGCTTCATCTCGCTTGCGCGCATTAGAAACCGGGCGTTGGCTGGTGCAAGTTTCACCAACAGGCTTCTCTGCTTTCGTTTCGCCAAGCGGTCAAGTGTCTGATCGCACAGGCGTCAGCGAACAACATGTCATCACCCGAGAAGTGCAGCTTCGTTCGGGTCGCACAATCTATTCCTACCTTGGCGACATGCCATTTATTTTGATCATGATTACTTCGCTGCTTGCCCTATTGATCGCTGGTCGGCGCACAACCCGAGCATGATCAACAACATGATCGCACTTTCGTCTGGCAATGTCGAAGTCGTCATCGACGCAGAGCATGGAGCACGTCTATCGAGCGTGCGATTTGGTGGAACAGAACTGTTGGTGCAGCGCACAGATGGTGATTCGTTTTCGTGGGGCTGTTATCCGATGGCCCCGTGGGCTGGCCGCATACGCAACGGAATTTTTGAGCACCAAGGATCGAGTGTGCAGTTGCCCATCAACTCTGCTCCCCACGCGATTCATGGTCTTGTGCATGACGCTGTATGGCAAGTGGTCAATACTTCACCAACAAGTGCAACACTGCGAGTTGATCTCGATCAGCGGTGGCCTTTTGCGGGGTGGGTCGAGCATTGCATCAGTGTCGACTCGACGTCGGTGAATCTACAACTCACAATGCACGCAACTGAGCACAAGGACGAAATGATTTCAATGCCCGCACAAGTTGGTTGGCACCCGTGGTTTGTGCGACCAGTACAACTTGAGGCCAAATTCAAAACGATGTACGTACGCGACAGCGATGGCATTGCTGGCGCACAACGCGCGCTACAGAAATTTGACTTAATGAAGTCACCGCTCGACGATTGTTTTAGTGATGCCGTCACAGCGCCTCTGTTGAATTTTGAAAACGGTCCGACGGTTCGCCTTGAGACCGACTGCAGCCACTGGGTTGTGTACAACGAGCCGTCGCACGCAATCTGCGTAGAACCACAATCCGGTCCACCAAATGGACTCAACTCCGAACCCTTGGTGGTATCCCCCAACCATCCACTAACGCGCTATTTCCATCTGACTGCACTCGGTTACCGCTAGGTAGAGTGATACGGCTATGTCAACGCCGTTCGACCCCAACGGCCCCTTGCGTATTGCCTATTTGACGTATCGCGGCAAGCCGCACGTGGGTGGACAGGGTGTGTACACGCGACATCTCACCAAAGCACTTGTCGATCTCGGTCATCATGTTGAAGTTTTTGGTGGGCAGCCGTACCCAATTCTTGATCCGCGAGTGCAACTGCACCAATTGCCAAGCCTCGACATTTTTAACGATGCTCACCCTGGTCGCTTCCCCGCATATTGGGAGATCAATGACTGGCCAAACTTTGTTGAGTCAGCCCAGTTTCTTAAAGGCACATTTGGTGAACCACGCTCGTTCAGCATTCGAGCACACCGCGCTCTCAAAACACGCGTCAACGATTTTGACATTGTGCACGACAATCAGTGCCTCGGATACGGCATCCTCAAGATTGAAAAAATTATTCCGACAATCGTGACCCTGCACCACCCCATCACCAAAGATCGCAAGCTCGAGATGGAACACACACCAACTTGGTGGAAGCGCAAGGCCATCGGTCGCTGGTATTCGTTTGTGGAGATGCAAGGCAAAGTTGCAAGCAAGATGCCACGCGTTGTTGTGGTCAGCAAAAACTCAATTGACGACATTCATACAGATATGAAAGTGTCGCTCGACCGCATGCGACTCGTGCCAGTTGGCGTAGATCACGAGTTGTTCTCTCCAAAACCGTCGATGCAGCGCAAGCCAGGACACATGATCACCACTGCTTCCGCCGATGTTGCTCTCAAAGGGCTGTCATATTTGCTTGAGGCTCTTGCAAAATTGCGCACCGAGCGTGAGGTGCACCTGACCATCATTGGCAAGCCACGCGAAGGCGCAAATGCCGACCTCATTCGTTCGCTTGGTCTCGAAGATTGCATCACGCACGTTTCGGGAGTAACCGACGAACGCATTGTTGAGTTGTATGCAGAAGCCGAACTTGCAGTAGTGCCAAGTTTGTACGAAGGTTTTAGTCTTCCTGCCATTGAAGCAATGGCAACTGGCACGTGTTTGGTTGCCACAACAGGTGGCGCGCTCCCCGAAGTGACAGGCGTCGACAACGACACAGTGTTGTCGTGTCCAGCAGGCGACGCCGAAGCCTTGGCTGCAGCGATTCGTCGCGGTCTTGACAGTAAAGAGTTGCGAGATCGCATCGGTGCTGCCGGCAGAGCCCGCGTTGTAGAGCGCTGGAGTTGGCGCCACTGTGCAGCACTCACAGTCGATCAATACAAAGAAGTTCTTTCCATGCCACACAACGTCAAAAAACTTCAACGAAGAGATAGTAAATAAACAATGCTGACCGTGCGCTTTAGCGAACTATCAATAGGCCCTGGCACGCTGTTTCTCGATGCAGGAGCAGGCTTTGGTCGTCACGCATTTGAGGCAGCACGCCTAGGCGCACAAGTTGTTGCACTCGACTACGCCCAAGACGAAGTGATTGCCATGCGCGCAACCTTTAGCGCAATGTACGAAGCCGGCGAGATCAAAGCCGAAAACCTCGTGGGTGTGTTGCGCGGCGATGCCACGTGCCTGCCATTTGCCGATAACTCATTTGATTGCATTGTTACTTCTGAAGTGCTCGAGCATATTCAAAACGACGTAGCCGCACTAAGCGAACTCGCTCGAGTGCTCAAGCCAGGCGGCACACTTGGCGCCACCGTGCCGTCATGGTTTCCCGAAAAGATCAACTGGATGTTGTCGGACGAATACCACGCACCGTTTGTAGTCGGTGGCCACGTGCGCATTTATAGCGGCACCGAACTCAAGGCAAAGTTGCGTGCAGCAGGTTTGCGCGTAGTTGGTCAGCACCGCGCCCACGGATTGCACTCGCCGTATTGGTGGCTGCGCTGCGCTGTTGGTCCTGCACGTGAAGACAACCCCATGGTCAACGCTTATAAAAAGTTCTTGGAATGGGACATCATCTCCAAACCAAAAGTGACACAAGTGGCCGAACAAGTGCTTGCGCCAGTTCTTGGCAAAAGTTATGTGGTGTACTCAATGAAGCCGGTGAATAATGCCAAATAACAAACCAGCCAGTAACCAGCTCGACGATGTGATCACTCAAGAAGAGTTGCGTGCAACCGCGCAGTCCATTGCATCGCTACAACTATCGAGCGGCATGATCCCATGGTTTGTTGGCGGACACTGCGACCCATGGAATCACGTTGAGACCGCAATGGCACTCGACGTGATGGGCATGCATGATCAGGCTCAACGCGCGTATGAATGGCTGACCTCGGTGCAACGCGAAGACGGCAGCTGGTTTAACTACTACTTGCCAGACGGATCGGTAGAAGAAACGAAACTCGACACCAACGTGTGCGCATACATCGGCACCGGAGTGTGGCACCACTGGATGAGCACCAACGACAAACAATTTGTCGCACGCATGTGGCCGGCGGTCAAGCGTGCAATGGAATGGGTGTTGGCGATGCGTCGCCCAGACGGCACCATCTTGTGGGCGCGCGAAGTGAACGCAAGTCCTTGGGATTACGCACTGCTGACTGGCTGTTCATCAATCCGCCACGCTTTGCATTGCGCTGCAAACATTGGTGCAATTGTTGGTGATTCGCAACCCGAGTGGCGCGCTGCTGCCGATGCAATCGACGAGGTCATCAACACCAATCTCGCTGCATTCGAGCCAAAACTTCGTTGGGCAATGGACTGGTACTACCCAGTGCTCACCGGAGCATTGACTGGCACCGAAGCAAAGACACGCATTGCCATGCAGTGGGAAGAATTTGTGATCCCATCTCGCGGCGTGCGCTGTGTCAATGATGAAGATTGGGTAACTGCAGCCGAAACAGCAGAATGCTCGCTCGCCCACTCCGCCATTGGCGACATCGACACCGCGAAGCAATTGTTGTCGTGGACAAATGCACACCGCACCGAAAGCGGCGCATACCTCACCGGCATTGTTTACCCAGATCGCATTGTGTTTCCTGCCGATGAGTGCAGCGCATACACCGGTGCGGCAGTGATCTTGGCTGCCAATGCAATTAGTGGCGACACCGCAGCAAGCCAAATCTTTGGCGCATCAACTGTGCTTGACTAATACGTTTCCAGATTTCTAGATTTCTTTCCTGCTACTACTTTACGCGTGTGAGCACACGCAGTGAACCAGTTGCGCTCACATCTGCAAACTTGCCGCTGTTTATTGCAGCAAGATAAATCTCTTCATAAGGAGCCTGGCCGCCAAGTGCGGGATCGGTAAACACATCGTGGATTGCCAAGATGCCACCAAGTGCAATATGCCCGTTCCATGCCGCATAATCGTTTGCTGCAACATCACGGGCGTGGCCGCCATCAATAAAACACATCGCAATCTCTTGCGTCCATGTGCTTGCAATTGTCGGTGAGTCTCCAACAACTGTTCTCACCGTCTCGGTGAGTCCTGCACGGCTCATCGTCTTTTCAAAATGCGGCAACGTATTGAGTCGACCTGTAGTTGCATCGACCAATGTTGGGTCGTGCCACTCCCAACCAATCTGGTTTTCTTCTGACCCACCATGGTGATCCACTGCAAACAGCAATGTGTTGCAGATTTGTGCTGCTGCACCAAACCACACGGTACTGCGCCCGCAGTACGAGCCGATTTCAACCATTGGTAAACCAGGGCAAGATTTTCCTGCGGCTAGTGCCGCAACAAAGAGAGCATCGCCTTCAACCTCTGGCATAAACCCGGTTGTCTCAATAGCAATCGTGCGTCGTTCGCCACTGAGTTTGGTCACGTGAAAAATTACTCGCTACTCGTTATTCGTTACGCGTTGCGCGGAAGCAGTGCGTTGCCACGAGCAATTCGCCCAAGCCAAGATGCACTTGGTCGCGGCGTACGCACTTGTGTCTTCCAATCGACTGCGACGATTCCGAATGTTGGTCCGTACCCGTACATCCACTCAAAATTGTCCATCAGGCTCCAATACGTGTAGCCGCGAATGTCAATTCCATCCTGAATGCAGTTGAGCACTCCTTCAAGTGCGCCGTGCACATACTCGATTCGTTCGGCATCGTCGCTCGTAGCAATACCGTTCTCGGTAACAATGATTGGCACATGGCCTGTCTTGTCCCAAGCGCGACGAATGCATGCTTCTAGCGCTTGTGGCCTGAACTCGTAGCCCATGATTGTCGTGCGCATATCTGCATCTGGTTGTATGCGACCGTCTTGGTTGAAACGCTCGCGCGTATATGTCTGCACACCGAAATAGTCATCGCCTTTAGCAACTTCCAAAAAGCAGTCTTCAAGGCCGTCCCACGCCATGTCGCGTTTTCCTTCAGCGGCCTGGCGATGTGATTCATCATCGACATTGATGGTGTATTCCTGCATTGCAAGCGTGATGCCAAGCGGAGCACTCGAAATGGACTTCACTGCGTCACGTGCTTTGATGTGTGCCTGACAAAATACTTCGTTTGCTTTTTTGCGTGCTTCGCGAGTCTTTGTGCCAGGTGGAAACTCACCGAGCAAATACCCAATGGTCGAGACCATGTTGGGTTCGTTAATGGTGCACCACTTGCCAACGCCGTCACCAAGCGACTTGGCAACTTTTTCTGAAAAACGAGCAAACAAATCTGCTGTTGAATCATTTACCCAACCGCCCCGTGCTGCAACCCATCGCGGTGTGGTGAAGTGATGCAATGTAACAACAGGTGTGATGTTGTGTTCGTGACATGCTTCCAAAACTTTTCGGTAGTGATTGATCTCGGCTTGAGAAAACTCTCCGTCTTCAGGCTCGATGCGACTCCACTCGATACTGAAGCGATAGTTATCGAAACCCAACTTGGCGAGCATCGCAATGTCTTGTGGAAAAAGGTTGTAGTGATCGCAGGTGTCACCGCTTGGCTCTTTTGCACGTGTGCCAACGCGATGTTCCCATTCCCACCAGTCGTTATTCCAGTTGTTGCCCTCCACTTGGTGGGCTGCCGTTGCAGTACCCCAAGTAAATCCGGCAGGAAAAGAAAGCGGGCTTGATGATGTTGAAGCAGTTTTCGCACTTGTCATAGAGATTCACGCTAGTCGGGCACACACGCCCGACCCATTGCTGGCATTATGGAAGGGTGAGTAAACCCCTTCAAGACCTCATCACATTGCTCGACCTCGAAACCATAGAGGTCAATATCTTTCGTGGTCAATCACCAGATGAAAATCGACAACGAGTGTTTGGTGGTCAGGTGGCTGGGCAGGCTCTCGTAGCCGCAGCCCGAACCATCGACGAGCCGGGCCGCATGGTGCACTCGTTGCACGCATACTTTTTGCGCTCCGGCGACCCAGGTGTGCCAATCTTGTATGAAGTTGACCGCATTCGTGACGGCAAGAGTTTTTCAACTCGTCGCGTGGTTGCAATTCAGCATGGGAAAGCAATTTTCAATGTGCAGGCCAGTTTTCAAAAAGCAGAGCCTGGGCTTGAGCATCAGATCGCAATGCCCGCCGATGTACCTGATGCAGACTCACTTCCCGACTTCAAGTCGCTCATGGAACCGTACAAAGAAAAACTTGGCGACTGGTACGACCGACCACGTCCAATCGACATGCGTTATGTAGACGGCAATCCGTTTACACGCAGAGGCAATCCGCAGCCTGGCCAACGGGTTTGGTTTCGCACCGACGGAAAACTTCCGGACGACAGCGTGTTGCATGCATGCATCGTTACCTATGCGAGCGACATGACATTGCTCGACTCTGCGCTGTTGCCCCATGGTCGATCGCTCGCCGATGGTTCGCTACAACTCGCCAGCCTCGATCATGCAATGTGGTTTCATCGCGAGTTTCGCGCCGATGACTGGCTGCTCTATCAGCAGTCGTCCATCTCCACATCCAATTCACGTGGCATGGCCGAAGGGCATATCTTCACTCGTGATGGAAAACTTGTTGTCACTGTCGTGCAAGAAGGTCTTGCGCGTCTCGTCTAGCGACGTGAATCCATAAACAACCCGCGCAGGGCTGCAAAGTTTTCGACGCAGTGACCGGCGCCAAGCACAACTGCTTCAAGCGGTTCGGTTGACATATTGACAGGCACTTGTGTGTCGCGCTCAATACGCCGAGCCAAACCGCGCAACATTGAACCGCCGCCGACCAAGTACATACCACGAGTAAGAAAATCTTGTGACAGCTCTGGCGGCGCAGAGGCCAGGCAACGAATGACCGAATTAACCATCTGCGTCACAACATCGTCAATCGCGACACGAATTTCACTTGATGTCAGCACCACCGTCTTTGGCAATCCTGAAACAAGATCACGACCACGCACCTCGGCGTCGCGGTCTTCGGACGTTGCCATTGCGCTACCAATAGAGATCTTGATCTCTTCTGCAGTGCGTTCGCCAATTGCAAGACCATGTTCGCGGCGCACATATGACTGAATCGCTGCGTCAATGTCAAAACTTCCAACACGCACTGCTTCAAGTGCAACAATTCCACCGAGGCTGATTACTGCAGTCTCTGTGGTGCCGCCACCGATGTCAATAACGAGGTTGCCAACAGGTTCATTGATCGGCAAGTCTGCACCGATGGCTGCAGCCATTGGTTGTTCGAGCAACTGTGCATCGGCAGCGCCTGCACGACGAGTTGCATCGGTTACCGCACGTCGCTCCACCTCAGTAATGGCCGAGGGCACGCAAATCAGCACCTTGGGTCGTGAAAATCGCGAGACACCCGCGCGTTGCAGCAGCAATCTGATCATCTTTTCGGTGATCTCGAAGTCGGTAATGGCGCCACCACGTAATGGGCGGACTGCAACGATGTATCCAGGTGTGCGACCGATCATGCTCCAGGCTTCTTGGCCAGTCGCGAGCACCTCACCTGTGCGCTTATTGACGGCAATCACGGAAGGTTCGTTGATGACGATGCCACGCCCCTCCATATACACAAGGGTGTTTGCGGTACCAAGGTCAATTGCTAAGTCGCGTGCCACTTTGGTTTACCTTCTGCCCTGTTTGTTGGAATGATCATGCAACTGCTGGCGCACGTGAGCGCGCGAATCGTCAGAAAGTGCGTCTAAGTGACGACGAAATGCAACCATTCCATTGTTGCGCGTTGCGTTGCGCGACTCTTGCAGCATCATCACAACAAGAGTTGCTGCAGACACCACCGAGATGGCTGCGAACAAGAGCGAAAAACTTGAAATTGCGATCATTTTTGCACGCTCGTTTTTTGTTGCGGAGTTTTCATCACTTGATCAACGCTTGTCACATGTTGTGCACCGAGCGCCCAGTCACTTCCGGTCTCCCACGCTTCGCGTTTCCAAATTGGTACTGTTGCCTTCAATGCGTCAATACCAAATCTTGCTGCTTCAAATGCTTCAGGTCGATGCGGAGCAGAAACCACAACAAGCACCGACGACTCACCAAGCTTGAGGTCGCCAACTCGATGAATGAGCGCAATTCTGCCCAAGTCGCTCCACTGATTTTTCATCTCGGAAACAATTTCGCGACACTTCGGAATGACTTCCTCTTCGAAGGCCTCGTAACTCAAGGTGTGCACGCCAGTGCGACCTTCGGAATGATTGCGCACAGTGCCCGAAAACAACACCACGGCCCCACACGAATCGGTGACCGACCAGTCGTACACAGCACCAACATCAAGTGTCTTAGCAGTGATTTCAAGCCACACGTTGCTGTCTAGAGAGAATTCGCGGTGAAGCATCGCTTTCAGCGTACCCGAGGTTGTGGATGGTCATTTAGTTTAAAGTTTTAATAGGCTCTAGATCAGTGAGCAACAACCCCGACGAACAACCATTTGCTGGAATTCCACTTTTTGGCGACCTCGCAAAGGCAATGGCCGGACAAGGTCCGCTGCAGTGGGACGTTGCGCGTCAAGTAGCCATCTCGACCGCAACGAATGGCACCAACACCGAAGCAAATGTTGATCCATCGTCTCGGGTGAGCCTCGAACAACTCGCACCAATTGCCGATATGCATGTGCGCAATTACACCGGATTGATTACTGGCGCAGGCACCGCACTTCCCAACATTGTTGTCACCAATCACTCCACATGGGTGCACCACACTCTCGAGTCCTACAAGCCACTTTTTACTCAACTCGCAACTGCCTTAAGCAACCCAAATGTTGAAACATCGCTGCCCGGCACCGAGCTCGATACCGAATTGAATATTGAAGCTGACCAAATGGCCACAATGATGTCGTCGCTGAACAAGATGATGGCGCCGGCAATGATGGGCATGTCCATCGGGTCAATGATCGGGCAACTCTCGCTACGCGCGTTCGGGCAATACGACTTGCCGATCCCACGCGAACCGAAAAACCAAATGCTTCTTGTCGCGAGCAATGTCGAACAATTTGCAAATGACTGGAGCATTGCAGTTGATGACATGCGCATGTGGGTGTTAATCCACGAACTCACTTCTCACGCAGTGCTCAGCGTCGACCATGTTCGTGACTCGATCAATCAACAGATCAGCAGATACATCGCTGGCTTTCGGCCAAATCCAAACGCACTGATGGAGAGACTCACGACAATGGATCTTGGCACCACCGATCCGATGGCCATGATGCAAAAATTTCTCACAGATCCAACAATTATTTTGGGTGCGGTGCGCTCGCCCGAGCAAGAGCGTCAAGCACCGGTGCTAGATGCGATGATCGCTTCGATCATCGGCTACATCGACCACAGCGTTGACACAATTTCGGCACTGGTTTTGGGTGGCGGTGCGCAGATTGCAGAAGCAGTGCGTCGGCGACGCGTCGAATCTGCACCCCATGACTCATTCGTTGAGCAGCTCCTCGGCTTGCGCCTCACCCGCCAGCAAGTTGAACGCGGGCATGGCTTTGCGGCCGGTGTCACCGAGCGCGCCGGGCATGACGGCCTGTCTCAAATGTTTAACAAGGCAGGTAACTTGCCTACCCCTAACGAGCTAGATGCGCCTGGTCTGTGGCTTGCTCGCATTGAGCTGCAAGACAAATAGCAGCGACGCAACTGCCGACCCAACACCAACAATCAGGAAGCCAACTGCCCCTGGTGGCGTTGCAATAACGGCAAGGAGACCAGCAACCACCCACGCGATTTGATTGCGCGTTTCATAACGCACAAATGCGCGCGCTCGGTTTGCATCTGGTGCTTTTGATTGCACTGTCGATTCAAATGCAAGGCGGCCGATTGAACCGACTCCGTTTACAACCCCAGCCAAAATAATTCCAGCTGTTACGCCGCCAAAATAACCAGCCACCAGTCCGCCAAGACAAACACTCGCTACACAAAGTTTGAGCATTCTCTGTTCGTGAATGCGCCGACGTAGTAACGGACCAATTGCATTCGCAGCAAATGTGCTGAGCGAGCACACAACAACCGCCAAACCAAACCATGCAGTGCCCGCTTTTTGATCGCGCAACCAAAAAGCTAAATGAAAAAACATAAAACCGACTGCTGCTCGCAACACCAGCATCACAAATGCAGCTTGACGAATTTGAGGGGCGTGCAACTCATGCTTCTCTATCGCTTGCATCGCGTTTGGAACTGCTGCAACATGTCGTGGTAACGCAAGCGCGGCTATGCCCGCACCCGCGAACGCACAAGCCGATAGACCGAGCGACAACCTGGTGTCGATGAGTTGCAACAAGACTGCTGGTGCACCACCAAGAAATCCAACCACACTTGTCAGTCGCCCGAGTTTTCCATTGGCCGCCATCAATTGTTCGTCACCGTCTACCACAGTGGGCATGATTGCCGAACGCGACACTCCATACGTTTTGGCCAGTACGAGTGAGATTAATGCGAGCGGAAAAAGTGCAAGTGAGTTCAGCCATTTCATCATTGCAATCAGCACCATCGCGCGCATGAAGCCCACAAGGCACACCGTGATGCGACGACCACCCGGCAAGCGATCTATATATGGACCGATAATCGGCGCGAGCACCGCAAAAGGAGCGAGACTGATCGCTAGAAACAAAATGACTTTTGAACGCGCGGCATCAGGGCTGATCGATAAAAAGAGTGAGTCTGCCAACGACACCGCAAGTGCAGCCTCGCCAACCACCATCAACACATGCACGCGCGACAACCGCGTAAGTGGGCTTACTTGCGCAAGGCCCGTATGTCTGTTTTGCGTTGCTATGCGCTCATTTTCTCATACTTATAGCCAAGACCACGGATGGTGACCAACCGTGTTGGGTTGGCTGGCTCAGACTCAATCTTGCTTCGCAAGCGCTTGATATGAACGTCGAGGGTTTTGGTGTCACCGTAATAATCAGTGCCCCACACACGGTCAATCAATGTTTCACGAGTCATGACACGACCCGCATTAGCAACAAGTACGTACAACAACTCAAATTCCTTAAGCGGAAGTTTGGTCACGACGCCGCGAACAGTCACCACATGCTGTTCTGGATCAATCGCAACGTCACCAATCGACACCGTGCCGATGCCGACTTCGTCAATTTCGGTTGGGGTCAGTGAGCTACGGCGCAATGCTGCACGAATGCGCGCCACAAGTTCGCGCAATCGATAGGGCTTGACGATGTAGTCGTCGGCACCAACTTCGAGGCCGATGACCGTGTCGATCTCTGATCCTTTTGCTGAAACCATAATGATTGGCACTTGACTCTTTTTGCGAATTTCGCGACACACATCGGTTCCCGAAACCTTTGGCAACATCACGTCCAGCAGAATGATGTCTGGATTGATTTTGTCAAACATCGTCAGAGCTTCTGCCCCATCTTTGGCCACACTGACACGAAATCCTTCGCGCTTCAGTCCAATATCAAGTGCTTCGATGAATGACTCTTCGTCTTCGACAACAAACACCATCGGTAGTTCGGTTGGCTGATTCATGATTTAAGTCCTTTTAGTTCTTTTCGTCTTTTTGGTGGGGTAACACAACAGTGAAGGTTGCGCCTTCACCTTCATTTGACTTCACTTCTATTTTTCCTCCGTGGTTGTCAACAACGTGCCGCACAATTGACAGTCCAAGCCCTGTTCCTCCCGTTGATCGGCTACGTGCCCTATCAACTCGATAAAAACGTTCAAAAATTCGTTCGTGATCCTTCGGGGCGATTCCCAAGCCCTGATCGACGACGGCAATGCTCATGTCGTCTGCTCCAACATTGCCAATAATTTTGACAAGTCGATCCTCGTCGCTGTACTTAATTGCATTCTCAACAATGTTGGAAAATGCAGAAACGAGTTGGCTTCGGTCTCCAAAAACCTCGGCAGCAAAATTGCCGCTCATGACGATTTCTACCTTGTGTCGCAAGGCGTTATCTTGCGAAAGTGCGACAACCTCTTTGATCACTCCGGTCATTTCAATGTGTTCCCACTCTGTCGAACGTCCAAATTCAATCCGTGAAAGATCAAGCAGGTCATTCACAATTCCCGCCATACGAAATGACTCACGAACGATCCGATCTGCCAGCTGCTTCATCACTGCTGGATCGGTTTCGTCCATCATGGTGTCACCGAGGGCGGCAATTCCACCGATTGGGGTTTTCAATTCGTGACTCAAGTTGGCAACAAAATCGGTGCGAACAGTGTCAATTCGAACTCGATCGGTGGTGTCTTCAATCGTCACGACTACGCCATCATCGTTCAATCGTTGCGAATTCAATTGGAAGAAACGATCAGGCGGACCAGCAACTTGCATCGATTTGTTCTGTTCGCCAATCTCGATTGTCTCTTTTACAAGCGCAACAACTGCCTCGTCAACCAAGATATCCACATGGCGAACCCCAGTCATCTCCGTAGCAATTCGGTTTCGAAGCAGTTCGCCATTTGGTCCACGGCTGATCACAACGCCGATTGGTAGAAGATCAAAAGCTTTCAACAACTGTTCATCAACCACATTTGCTACGAGGTCCACACGTGGGGCTACTTCATCTCGTTCTGTGTTTCTGGATTGACCAGCGCGACCAGAATGCGATGATTTCTTACCCAGAATTGCGCCTAAAGCGAGTGCGGCTAAAACACAAACGACAAACCAGGTGGTTGTCATGGCTAATTCACTACAAAATTACGACGAAGTGTCGGACGATGATTGTGAGTCACCAGAATGTCGAGCTTTGAAGCGGGCAGCACCACGATGTTCTGGCAGGACACCTGTGAGAATAAATTGGGTTCGCTCGCCAACGTTTACCGCGTGGTCGCCAATGCGTTCGAAGAATCGGCCGATGATTGCGAGTTGTACGGCAACCTGAACATCCATTTTGCCTCGAGCATGACATTCAAAAATTTCCTGAATGAACTGACGATGCAATCCGTCCAAAAATGAGTCCATGTCGTCAATGGCTGCAGCCTTTGGCGCATCACTCAATTCAAAGGCATCCATTGCTGAAATAAACAGCTGCTGAGCCTGCTCGGCCATTTTGGTGATTAAGCCTCGCAACACAGGATCAATGTCATGACCATAAATTCGTCGTGCACCTTTGCAGATGTTGACTGCCAAGTCGGCTGAGCGCTCTAGCTCGCCAGTGATCTTGATGATCGAGACCAATTGACGTAAGTCACCGGCAACAGGTGCTTGAAGAGCAAGCTCCTGAAAACACTGGTCTTCGATGTCTACTGCGCGCGCATCAATCTCGTCATCACTTTGCACCAAATAGTCGGCACCCTCAAGGTCGCCACTGAGCAGCACTGCAGTTGCTCGAGGTATGGCTTCAATTACCGAGGCTCCAAGTCGAATCACTTGGTCACGAATGGCTTCAATTTCTTTATGAAACGTCTTTCGTAATTCGTCCATTGATCAACTTTCTTTCAAAAAATCTGCCGAACAGCAGATTTGCACTACATAAAACCTACACGCATCAGGTAAAACCCATCTGAACGTCAGATTACAAACAAGTTAACCGCTTTATCGGACTTGGGTTTGCACGACCCAGTCGTGCAATTTACGTTGGGCATCCACGGTGAGGCCAGGTGCCCCTGCTCGTACCCAAGAGTTATCGGCATGCAAGTCAAAATGGGCGGCTTCGTCATCTGCCAAATATCCGAGCACCTTGTCGAGCCACATGCGGTGCTTCGGATGAGTGAGTGGCACCAATGCCTCAACTCGCCCATCCAAATTTCGACCCATCATGTCGGCAGAGCCGATCAGGTGAAGCGGTTCGTTGTTGTCGTAGCCATGTTCAAAGCGATAGATCCGTGAATGTTCAAGGTACCGACCGAGAATCGATCGAACTCGAATATTCTCAGACATGCCAGCCACGCCGGCACGAAGGCAGCAGATTCCGCGAACAATTATCTCAATCTTCACGCCGGCTCCGCTCGCCCGATACAGCGCTTCGATCACGGTCTTGTCTGAGATTGAGTTGATCTTCATCGTGATTCGTCCGTCAACTCCAAACGATGCTTCTTTGTCGATGAGTTCAACAATGTTGTTGCGCAGTCGATGTGGTGCCACCAATAAGGTTTGATAATCGGGCTCATGGCCGTAGCCAGTGAGGTAATTAAACAATTCGGTTACATCCGAGCCAATTGCGTCTTCACAGGTAAAAAATCCGATGTCTTCATATATGCGCGCGGTGGTTGAGTTGTAGTTTCCAGTTCCCATGTGTACATAACGGCGCATCTTGTCTGGGTCGTTGCGCACAACCAAGATGCACTTGGCATGTGTTTTGAGACCAACGAGACCGTATGTCACATGCACGCCCGCATACTCAAGCTCTTTTGCCCACGACATGTTGCGAGCCTCGTCAAAACGTGCCTTCAACTCAATAACGACTGCAACTTGCTTGCCCATCTCGGCAGCCTGGATGAGGTGTCGGGCAATTGAACTGTCGCCTGATGTGCGGTACAACGTCATCTTGATCGACTGCACGAGTGGATCGAGTGCCGCCTGCTTCACAAACTCTTCAACTGAAGAAATAAAGGATTCATGTGGATGATGCACGAGCAATTGACGCTCTCGAATGACGCTAAAGATTGACCGTTCGTTTTCTTCTGCTGCCGCCAAGCGACCCGCAGTAAGCGCTGGCCACGGCTTAAATCGCAAGTGAGGCAAGTTGAGATTGGAAAGTTGCATCAGTGCGCTCAAGCCAACTGGGGCATGATGCACGGTGACATCATTTGCCTCAAGTTCAAGTTCGTCAATCAGCAGTTCGAGAACTTCTTGAGACATTCCATTGGACACTTCGAGGCGCACAGCACGACCAAAGCGACGACGACGCAGCTCCATCTCGACTGCTGCCAACAAGTCTTCAGCGTCTTCATCATCAACCGAAAGGTCGGCATTTCGTGAAACTCTAAATGTGTGGCATTGCTCAATTTTCATTCCCTGAAAAAGGCGTCCCAAATTGGCGCTCACCACATCTTCAAGCAATACAAACCTGTTGCTGTCAGGTAACTGCAAAAATCTTGGAAGCGTTGGAGGAATTTTGACGCGAGCGAATCGTTTCTCTTGAGTACGTGGGTCAAGTGCAATCACGGCCAAGTTGAGCGCCAGGTTTGAAATGTAAGGAAACGGATGAGCAGGGTCGACTGCGAGCGGGGTGAGCACAGGAAAAATACGAGTTTCAAACATCGACATCAGATATTCCCGTTCGATGTCGGTTACTTCATCCCATCCAAGAATTTGTACGCCATTGCTCGCAAGTTTTGGCACAAGGTCTTGGTTGTATACGTCTTCTAATTGTTCAACAAGTTGCTGCACCTGCCGAATTATCTCGTGCAGTTGCTGGCGAGGTGTGCGGCCATCGGGAGTGACGGCACTGACATCTGCCGCAATCTGATCCTTGAGTGCCGCGACACGGATTTGATAAAACTCATCCAGATTGCTGCAGAAAATTGCGGCGAACTTGCATCGTTCGAGTAATTCAATCTCAGTGTCGGCGGCAAGCGACAACACGCGTGCATTGAAATCGAGCCAGCTCAGCTCCCTGTTAATGATTCGTGCATCGATGCCTGAATCGTAAACAGCAGAATCTTTACTGATGGACTGCTTCAACAATTGTCGCCAAGAAGTCATTATTAGTTCACCAAAACTTCAGATTGGTTTTTCACAAAATTCACACCTTGTTGCGCAACAAGCGCAAAACTTATTGAGCGTCGTTGTAGCCGAGTTCCCACTCGACCGAAATGCGTTCACGCTCGGCATCACGGTTGACGCGCTCTTGGTTGCGGCGAAACTGTGGGTCGTTGCGTGGCAACAACACCAAGCGTGCAAGCACGCGGGCACGAAACTCTTCGAGAAGGTTTGGGTCACCAAAGTCGCTATAGACCGCCCAATGTGGTGACACAGCACCGGTATAGGTGATGCGAGCGTGGCCGCGGGATGGCTCAGTTGCTACTGGGGCTTCAGACATGTTCTCAACGATATCGCCAGAATTAGCCCTTTACTAGACTGATCCCCGTGTCAAACGGCGAAAACGCGATAATCGCAGCGCTCGACATAGGTACAAACTCATTCCATCTTGTGATCGCCAAAGTGGTTGAAGGTGGATTTGAAGTAATCGAGACCGAAAAAGAGACAGTGCGCATCGGGCATGGTGCCGGTGACATGAACGAACTTTCGGCTGACGCGATCGACAGAGGCATTGCGTGTTTAGTGCGCATGCAAAAAATTGCAGCTTCACACAATGCCGAGATTCGCGCCGTTGCTACAAGCGCCGTACGCGAGGCCAAGAATCGCTTCGAGTTCATTCGTAGAGCCAAAAAGGAAGCACAAATAGACATTGAAGTGATTTCGGGTGTCGAAGAAGCGCGCCTCATTCATCTAGGCGCATTGCATGGTGTTGGCGAACATGAGCGGCCGATGCTGTTATGCGACATTGGTGGTGGATCAACCGAGATTGTGCTTGGCAATGACGACGAAGTATTGCTTGCTCGCAGTTTCAAACTCGGCGCAGTGCGACTCACCGACAGATTCTTTAGTTCTGCAACCCTGCATCCAAGTGCGATGAGCAGTTGTCGTTCTCATGTCCGCTCCACGCTCATGGTGTTGCAAACCGAAGTCACCGAATTTGGTTTTGACGTTGCCGTTGCATCATCTGGCACTGCAGAAACCATTGCTCGACTCATCCAAGACAGATCCGACAAGTCGGCACCAAAGACCCTCAATCGATTTGAGTTCACTCAGGCCCAGATTGCAGAAACAGTAACGATGCTGGGCTCGGTCAACACTGTTGACGAACGACGCGAGAAGTTTGGGCTTGATAAGAGCCGTGCAGAAATTATCTTGGCCGGCGCAATCATTCTTGAAGGAATCTCGACCGTGTATGGCGTTGAGTCGTTTATGTACAGCGACTATGCGCTTCGCGAGGGCGTCATCCTTGACACCCTGCAGCGCCGCGGCTTTGGACCTGCAACAGGTGACACCGATGCTGCAATGCGTAGCGTGCGTCTGCTTGCCGATCGCTGCGATGATCGTCCAGAGCATTCGCAAAACGTTGCCCGCATTGCGCTCGACTTGTTTGATCAAGTGTGGGACGTGCTCGGCGTTGCGCAGGCGAATCGCAAGCTTCTTGAAGCGGCGGCCCTGCTTGCCAACGTAGGCGTAGTTATCTCGCACTCTAAGCACCACCTGCATTCGTATTACGTCATTCGCAATTCAGAACTCGTTGGTCTCAATGATCGCGAGATTGAGATCATCGCCCAAGTTGCGAGATACCACCGCAAGGGTTTGCCAAAACTTGACCATCCAGAATTTGCTGCGCTCTCACAAGAAGATCAAAAACTTGTGAATGCACTGGCTGGTGTGTTGCGTATTGCAGTTGGGCTTGATCGAACCCAAGATGGTCGTGTAAAGAAAATAACGACAAGCATTAGTGATGGTGAATTGAAAATTGCCTTTACAACAACGAAGAAACTTGACGGCGACTTAAATATTTATGCAGCCATGGAGCGTCGCACACTGCTGGCCGACACAACCGGCCTGAAAGTAAAAGTGCTGGCTAATTAGTTGCTGGAAGGAGGAGTGTCACTCTTTGGAGCGTCGTCCTTGTTCGCACTTGCTTGGCCCTTTTTGAATTCGTTTGTTGCTTGCCCAAGGTTGCGAGCAAGCTTTGGCAAACGCGATCCAAAGAGCAAAGCGACAATAATCAAACCAATAATGAGTTCTGGACCACCGATGCTTCCCATGCGCCCAATATACCACCGCAGGTAGCAACCACTCCAAACAGCCCGATAGGCAGAAGGGGTGCTGGAATGCGTCATCAACATCAGTGAGGGTGGAGACCCAGTCAAGCTTGCTGCTCTCGTTGCGGCATTGGGACCAGACTTGCTCGACCTGCACAGCGATGCCGATCACAACCGCAGTGTGTTTACCCTCGCTGGCACCGACCCAGCGCGAGTGCTCGCGCGCGAAGCGCTCAACATGTTCAACATCAGCACACACTCTGGCGTGCACCCGCGAGTTGGCATTGTTGATGTGGTGCCGTTTGTTGCTCTCGAGCCAAGCACGTTTGACGATGCCATTCACGCGCGCAACGAGTTTGCACGTTTTGCCGCCGACGAACTTGGAGTGCCGTGTTTTCTCTATGGACCAGAGCGCACACTGCCCTACATTCGCAAACACGCATTTGTCGATCTGCTCCCCGACTTTGGCTCAGCAATGCCGCACCCCACAGCAGGCGCAATATGTGTTGGTGCGCGACCGATTTTGATTGCCTACAACATCTGGCTCAAAGACTCGACGTTAGAAAAAGCTAAGCAAATTTCGGCTCTTTTGCGCAGTGATTCGGTGCGCACACTGGGGTTGCAAGTTGGCAGTAGCGCGCAAGTAAGCATGAACTTGATCGACTATGCCGTCACCGGACCTCTCCAGGTGTACGACTTCGTTGCTCAACATGCGCAAATCGACCGTGCCGAATTGGTTGGTTTGGTACCTGCTCGCGCACTTGCCAACATTCCGCGCAACAGATGGAGCGAACTTGACTTGAGCGCCGAAAAAACTATTGAGTCAACAATGGCTGCGCGTAACCGCAAACTCTCAAGTTAATTACGCAGTTGCGATAGTGCGACTTGATTGAGCGCGCTGACGTCGCAAACGACGACGCTCACGCTCAGACAGACCGCCCCAGATACCAAACTTCTCGCCGTTGTCGAGCGCGTACTCAAGACAGTCGTTGCGCACTACACAACCGCGGCAGACTTCTTTAGCCTCGCGAGTTGATGCTCCACGTTCTGGAAAGAACAAGTCTGGGTCGACACCGAGGCAGTTGGCTTGATCTTGCCAGGCTCGGTCTGCGCTCAGCGCTATTTGTTCGTCTTCCACGTAACTTGCCTCCGTTTACTTCTGATGGACTCGGGGGTAGTCGCGAGCACGCGCCTACACCGAGGTAATTACAACAGTGTCATTCTGCCAAATTCACAGCCAAATTGCAAATATTTGAGCAAATTGGTGGATCTCAGATTTTTGATTACAAAATTTGATCGTCATCGTCGAGATGATGCACTCGCCGATCGCCCACGAGAAATGTTGCGTTTGTGTTCCAAATAATCAACGAGCACATAGTCACCAAGGGTTTCAGGAGATGTGAAAAACGCACGCCCACCGTTGATTTTGGTCAATTGCTCAATGAAATGTCGCAATCCATTGTCGGCATCCAACATAAACGTGTTGATCCGAATTGCTTCTTTAGTGCATCGCAATGCCTCACGAAGAGTGATTTCAACCGTCTCTCGCACCGGTGGATAATTGAAAAATATCTCGCCAGATGACATCACGTGTGCAGTTGGCTCACCATCGGTAATCATGATGATCTGTTTGTTGCCTGTCTGGCGTGCAAGTAATTTGCGCGCCAAGGTGAATGCGTGATGCATATTTGTGCCATACGAGAAGTCCCAACTGACTTCTGGAATGCGCTCGGCGGCTAGCTCGCGGGCCGTTGCACCAAACCC
>Ga0208682_1000070_pt1 | contig 31900 bp, 30 predicted proteins | sample Colrivmeta156802_FD_187687 | JGI IMG/M metagenome (GOLD analysis project Ga0208682, IMG submission 187687) | Estuarine microbial communities from the Columbia River estuary - metaG 1568-02 (SPAdes) (version 2) | ecosystem: Environmental > Aquatic > Marine > Intertidal zone > Estuary | place...
ATACCTAAAATGGTTCGCTTAACTAAGGCCGTGGTGAACGCAGTAAAAGTTCCGGTTACGGTTAAAACACGACTAGGGTGGGATGACTCCACTAAGAATATTGTAGAAACAGCAGAACGTCTTCAAGATATTGGGATAGAGGCCTTAACAATACATGGAAGAACTCGGAAGCAAATGTATAAAGGAGAAGCCGATTGGACCTTGATTGGTGCTGTAAAAAATAATCAGCGGATGCAGATCCCTATTTTCGGAAATGGGGATATTGATTCACCGGAGAAAGCCTTGCTTTATAAAGACACGTATGGCGTCGATGGCATTATGATTGGAAGAGCCTCCATTGGTTATCCTTGGATATTTAATGAAATAAAAGCCTATTTAGCCGATGGATCCCATCTTCCTCCGCCTACGTTCAAGGAACGTGTTGAAGCGGTGGAAGAACACTTGAATTTTAGTATTCAATGGAAGGGTGAAAAAGTCGGTATTGCCGAAATGAAACGACATTACGGAAATTATTTTAAAGGAATCCCTCACTTTAAGGAATATAAATCGGGATTAATTTTAGCAAATGAACGTCAGGAAGTTGAACATCTATTAGGAGAAATAAAACAGCAGTTTTTAGTTAGTTAATACCCCTTGTTTTTTCTTCGTGTTCGATCGTTGTAATAATTTTATCAATGGCCTTGCGGGAATAGTTATTTCCGTTTGAATACTATTTCTTCCCGTTTTAACGAGTTTCATCCGGTAGGAAGTGCCTTTATCAGTCCATGATATATAATTACCCGGATTATTTATTAACGTAGGAAAGGTTGAAGCAGAAGAAAAAACGTACGTGTTATTTTCCTTTTTCATGGATAATAGTGGAGAAAATAAAAACCGTAGTTTTTGTTCTTCACTTCTAAGTAATCCTTTAGCAAACAGGGTATTGATGAATTCTTTGCCACTGTTATTGGTATTGAAAGCCATACGGTACCCAGGAACTTGAATTTTTTCATATTTAGTCACTTCTCGAACATTAAAGTCCTCATCAAATTCTGAAACTACGATTCGTTGCGTTGAATTAACAATCCCACCTTCCCTAAACGATAAATCTCCCTCCCATGATTCAAAAAACAAGGACGTGGGAAAACTGATTTTTTTCCCGTACTCATGAAGTTTAGAAATAAGGGTTTTACCGGTCATTGATTTTTTAAATTTAGGATCAATATGAAGTTCAATTGCTTTATTGTCTTTGATTGATTCCTGGAACCCTATCGCATTTTTTTTCTGCTGAATTCCATGCGGGTCTTTGGAATGTAAATAACACTTAATCTGTAAATTTATGGTATCATTGTCGTGGGCGAAAAGCCCATAATCAAAGCCCCATTCCTTAACTTTTTCTTTTTCTGAATAGAGCACTACCTGCTCATTCTTATATAAATTACGTTTAAAGAAACGTTTCCAGCTAGATCGAACCGATCCATAGTTTGCCGAGTTAATTTCGGAAAGTCGATTTTTAAAATCATTTCCCGAATAAACAAATAGATAATTCTTACCATAAGTAACCGCTATGTTGATTTCTGTGAAGTAATATACGTGGTTATCTTCAAAAACTGTGTCTAGGATAGGGGTGTTCTTTCTGAATCGTTCTATGCCATTTGCAACTTTAGACGAATCATTAAGCATTAACATGGCGCCCCATTCTGTGCGCGGCTCATTAAAAAAAATATACGCCTTAGATTGAATATTTATACCGTGTTGTTTCGCTTGACTTAACAAAAAATCAGGTGAAGCAAATTCACGTATAGGAAGTTTATACTTAAATAGAATTGAATTAACCTCCTTACTAAAATTTAGAATTTTTAATTGAACTAAATAGTCAGATTCTGGCAATCGGTCAATCAGTCGTGGAGATGACTTGAAATATAAAAATCCACTCCGTAGCACGAGTACGGCACCAAGGGCTACAATGAGCAAAATAAAAAAAAAGCCTTTGTTAACCGATTTCACGATTATTTCGTTAGTAAATACAAGGTATTCAGCATGTCCAATAAATGCTTGCCCGCAAATTCTTTTCCATCAAAGGAGTAGACGACAGACATGGTTGTTTGCTTTTTGTCGGTTTCATTTGATTTTAAAACGAGTTTGCCTGATTTCCCTTTTAAGGACTCCATGAGGGCTTGCTGTTCTGGGGCAATAAAATCAAGAGGGAATTGATTTACTACTGATTTCAAATCGATGGAAGCATTGAGTGATCCGCCAGCTTTAATAGCTTTAATTTGGCGCTTATCAATTCGTTCAGTTCCATAACCCAGGTGATGATTCTCAGCCAAGTCTTCATCATTCGTACAGATAATTAGCCCATTTAAATTCAGAATATATAGCGGAGCAGTTTCGAAAATAGCGTTTTTATATATCCAGTAATGTTCCTTTTTTTCGAACTTACTTGTGATTTGACTGAAATGCTCAAGAATTAGTTCGGGAATATCCGGACGTGCAGTGGTAATGCCTAATGTGAAGATTGGCATATCTTCTTCGGCATCCGTCTCCCGTTCTCCGTACTCAAATGTTTTTTCGTTATAGAAAAATTCTATTTTACGTGTTTTAACTTTTTTAATCCCATTAAACGTTCCAAACATCGTTCCTTTATACGTATCAAACAACGCATCTTTATTAATGTACTCATTGGCAAGTTTTAAAAGAAGTACATTCAATGAGAGTTCGGCATTTTTTTCCTTTGCCAACATGGGAAGAACAATTTCATAGGCTTTTTCATAGGCCTTTTTCAAATTAATATTGTAGGCAAAATAGGCGGATTGATCATTTTTGATATATCTACAAATCCGCTTGTCAAATTTTATTTGATTCATCTCCGTATAGATAGAACCAAGTGGTTCGCTATATTTTGCTGTGATATTAAAATCAATTTCTTGATCCCTTAGGAGTAAATCGCCAGTAATTATATTCCCTTCATATAGTTCCTGAATGTTAAGATAAAGGGTTGGTAGTACGGTTTTTAAATACCATAGATTTTTTGCACGGTCAAAATTCCGCTCATTATCCATATAGAAAACCCCCGCCACTGGATGAAGCAATAACTCTTGAAATTCTGGACTCGTATTGATAAGATTATCACCTTTAATTAATAAACCGCCTAATACCTCCCTCAAATAGGCTTTTTGGATCATAAACTCTACACTATCCCGCAGCTCATTGTAGTTTTTTTCAATGGCATCAAAAGCAATGTCTTGGCTTAAGAGTTCTTCATCACTAATCTCTTCGTCTAGCTCAAATGCATTGTAATAAGGAGATAGGTTACCTCTTGAGAACCAAATAGAATCGGTTACTTCAAGAACATAGGACTCAATGGGCTCAACCCGAATTAACAAGGCATTATTCCCTTTTATCGCCAGATTATTAAAGAATGAACCATATGCTTCAGCCCCAGGATATTCAGAATTGATGGCATCAAAATCATCGAATACCCTAAAAAGGGCCGCTTTATCCTTTATTCCAAACGAAAATCCAGACACCTCATAGCGTAAGTTTTTTCCATAAAAAATATTAAGTCGTTGGTCAAAGTTAATTCCAGCGTCCTTCAGTGATTTATTATCCGTAGACCCATCAAACAGTTCTTGATGAATCTCGTCCATGAAATCATATTTAATTAATTCATCCACACCAATTTTATCCAGTAATTCAACATTGTTAATGCTGAACACAGTAACTGCTTCTTTCGGGATTAAGGATTCAGATTGCTGACCAAAACCTATTGTAAAAAGTAGGCTGCTAAGTATCGGAAGAACGTATTTCATGCAGTTTATGGCGTTAACGTGATCGTGTTTTCAATAAGTGAATTGTTCAATTTCAAGTCATAGGTATTCACTTGAAGCATGGAAGCGGTTTTTGATGGATTTAGTTTGCAGTTTGAATTACTTGATTTTAAAATGGGTTTATCGAACCGAGAAATGCTAGTATACGTTCCGTTTTTAAGTAAATCAACATCTGAATTTTCAAACGATTTCGCTTTAGCGGCAAGCATTGATGGGATTATGCGGCTCATGGTTTTTCCGTCCCATGTAATCCAATCGCCCTCGTAAGCCTCTTTATCTTTTTCCTTATTCATTTCTTGAAGTACGGTTTTAATGCCCTGCTGTAACTGAGCAACTGAATTAAATTCAATAGAAATTTTAAGAATGAAGTCTACGGAATTAAACTCGGTTTTCACTGAACTTATCCCCGGTTTTTCAGCTAATGATGTTTTGAACGTGGCGATTTTTGATTCAATTTGTGCGAGGCTAGGTACTTTCTTCCCGTTTAAACTATCGAGTGCAAGAATGGAATTCACTTTTAATTTACTGGAACTTAGGTTAATGGAATATTTAAAAATACCAGAACCGTCGGTGTGGATTGTAATGTCGTCTATGATTTCAATACATGAACTCAGTAGCAACGGGAATAATAAAAAAAGGCAGATTGATTTCATGCTACAATAATTACAAAATTAATACCATATATCAGAATAAACGGGTTTGATTTTCAATATTATCAACAAACGGATGTTGTACGAGCGCGGTATTTGGATTATTTGAAAAAATCAATCGATTATCTACCTTATGAGCACTCAATTCTGTAGATTTAAAGACGGGTATTGAGGTAATTTCTATTGTTCCAGCAAGGAAATCATTCGTGTAGTTCGCGTCGAGTAGTAAGGGCATACGTTTCTTTTGGTTGTGAATTTCGGCCATCAGTTCATTCGCATCTGTGGTAATAATACTAAAAGTCCGCGTAAACTCTCCAGTGGATTGGTCTACCCATTCGTCATACAATCCAGCCATCGAGAATATTTCATCCCGAGTTGGATAAATGAAATATGGTATTTTATTTGACCCTTGATGCTGGAATTCAAAGAACCCGTTGGAGGGAATTATGCAGCGATTTGAATTAACCAATTTTTTGAAACTAACTTTTTCATGCAATGTTTCAACGCGTGCATTTAATGTTTTGTTGGCAATTTCATTGGGTTGTATGCCTTGGTACCAATGAGGAATTAATCCCCATTTCATCAGGCGGATGGATGGGTCTTTGGTAACAATTCGCCATTCAGGATGTGTAAATCCACTGGCGAAAAAACAAGGTTCTCGTTGTGGCAACTCCTCAATTTTTTTATTGTATGTTTTCCCTAATGTTTCGTTGCTTGACGTGCTTGAATTACTGTAACACATGATTAATCGACTGCTGATATTCCCGAAAATAGCGAAATTTTTTCCAATACATCTGGTGATGAATCGGTTTCTATCGTGAGTTGGATCATTGGTTCCCCTTCATATGTATCAAGCCGAGCATCCCACCTATTGTGATGGCAAACTCCAAGGAATTTCATGAGTGTCCCGTATGGACCAATAACCTTAATGTGAATTGATTCTTGGTAAGGAATCAATTGTGCTTCAGAAATCGCACCTGAACTTGCCAATTTGTATGCATTTATTAATCCAGGAACGCCTAATTTACTTCCGCCATAATATCTAACAACTACACAGGCAACATTGGTTAATTGATTGGACCTTATTTGGCCCATTATAGGTAATCCGGCACTACCGCTCGGTTCTCCGTCGTCGTTGGCTCTTGATGTATTTAGATTACTCAGTTGATATGCGTAGCAATGATGCGTAGCTTTACTATGCAGTTTTTTTATTTGTACTAGCTTTTCTTTAAAATAATCAATCGTTGTGCATGGGAAAATATAAGCAATGAATTTAGATTTTTGCAGCGTAATGGCGTATTCACCTTCGCTTGAAACTGTCAGTTGCTTATCGCTCAATCAACACCTTAATGGATGGTTAACTTTTTTTCTAGTTCTTCTAAGTAATGACGGAATTGTTTATCCGTTTCAGAAAGATTCACAACGGTTCTGCATGCATGTAATACGGTAGCATGATCTTTTCCTCCGCAATGCGCTCCGATATTTGCTAAAGAAGACTTAGTCATTTTCTTAGAAAAATACATGCTTATTTGACGAGCCTGAACTACTTCACGCTTGCGCGTTTTAGATTTAAGCATCTCTATGGGTAAATCAAAGTAATCGCATACAATTTTCTGTATGTATTCAATAGAGACTTCGCGCGCGGTATTCTTGACAAATTTGTCAACCATTTGCTTAGCAAGTTCTAATGAAATGGATTTTTTGTTAAGTGATGACTGCATTAACAAGGTGTTCATTGCACCTTCAATCTCTCTAATGTTTGTGTTGATCGAATACGCTAAATATTCAACTACTTCTTTCGGTAATTCAATGCCGCTTGCATACATTTTCTTTTCAAGAATGGCGATGCGAGTCTCTAAATCCGGCACATTTAAGTCTGCTGAAAGACCCCACTTGAATCTGGAAAGTAATCGTTGCTCCATACCTTGCATCTCCACAGGCGCTTTGTCTGAAGTCAATACAATTTGTTTCCCATTTTGATGTAGGTGATTGAATATGCTGAAGAATACATCTTGTGTGCGTTCTTTTCCTGCGAAAAATTGAACATCGTCAATGATTAACACATCAACCATTTGGTAGAAGTGAATAAAATCATTGGTTGTTTGATTTTTGATTGCATCAATAAACTGATGCGCAAACTTTTCTGATTGCACATAAAGCACTGTTTTGTTCGGATGTTGTTCCTTAATGGATAAACCGATTGCATGTGCTAAATGTGTTTTGCCAAGTCCAACACCTCCATAAATTAACAGGGGATTGAACGCAGTCCCTCCAGGTTTGTTCGCAACAGCATAACCTGAGGCTCTTGCTAACCGATTACAATCACCTTCAATAAAATTATCAAATGTGAAAATAGGGATGAGATTTGACTCTATCGTTACCTTCTTTAATCCAGGAATGATAAATGGATTCCTGATTTGCGGTTCCGTTGCGCCCAACGGTACATTTTGCGGCGTGTTTTGAGTGTATGTATTGTTTTGAGTAGGAAGCTTAACGGTGTAAGGAGTCGCGTTCCTATGATTGCTCTCCATAACGATGCTGTATTCAAGGCTTCCCTCTGGACCGATTTCTTTTTTAATTACCTTACTTAACAACCCAATGTAATGCTGCTCAAGCCATTCATAAAAAAAGTGGGAAGGCACTTGAATCGTCAGAATACTTTCTTCTAACTTAACCGGTATTATAGGCTCAAACCACACCTTGTACGCCTGTAAAGAGATGTTATCTTTAATAACTCTTAAACAAGCTTCCCAAGCCGCTGTGTGATCCTTTAACATAATTAAAATTCTAATACCATTAATAAAAATACCCTACTGATTAACAGTGATTTACCTTTGTTAATTGTAAATTAAACACTGTTAAAAAGTTGTGAACAAAGATTCACAGAAAAAACTTAAAAAAAAAGTCAGAAACCTATTGACTTTTATTTTTTTTTTACTTGTACCAACTTTTTTGTTGGTTTAAGAAACAAGAATCGAGGAGTAATCAAATTTAATATAATTTAGGTTGTTTTCCTAATCAAAACACAGATAATACGCATGAAATTAAACTTTGTACACAATCATAATATTCGGGTGAGATATAGCGAGACTGATCGAATGGGATATTGTTATCATGGGAATTACGCCTCGTATTTTGAATTGGGGAGGGTAGAGGCGCTTCGAGCGCTTGGTGTTGTGTACAAGTCGTTAGAAGATCAAGGTATTTTATTGCCTGTTGTTTCAATGAACACTACGTTTAAAGCGCCCGCGACGTATGATGACCAACTCCGATTAGAAACACGCTTGGTGTCTGCCTCCAATTGCACGCTTGAGTTTTCGTATATGCTTTATAATCAGTTTGACATCTTGTTAACCACTGCATCTACCGTTTTAGTGTTTGTTAATGAAGCAAATAATAAACCCATGCGAATTCCTTCCGAGTTGAGCGCTATCTTTGCCCAATATGAAATCAAAGAATAATAATTTTGAATTAATAATTAAATCCCAGCTGATGGCTGACCATGTTTTTAATGGTCGGCAAGGGGAGCAGCGATTTGGTAATTATTTAACCGAAGATATCAAACGCGCTAAGTTTTGCATTTTGGGAGTTAGTGAATCAATCGGCCCCTTTGCAAATTATGGTCGTGTAGGCGCTGAATTTGCATTCACTTCTTTTTATAAGCAATTTGTTTCTTGGCCTTATCAAGATCAATCGGTAGATCTTATTGGTAATGTAATTTTTAAAAGCTCCTTTCCAGAAGATGTGCACGCTGCGAGTTCCTTAGTTGAAGAATTAGATGCTTTTTTGCTAGAAATTCTCCTGGCTTTCGTAAACTCCGATCAGGTTCCTATAGTTATCGGTGGTGGTCATAATAATGCATTGCCAATTATGCGATGGGCTGCTCAGGTTAAATCATGCAACACCGTGATTAACCTGGATGCACATACAGATTGTAGAGCGTTAAATCGCCGTCATTCGGGCAATAGTTTCTCCACCGCGTTGTCAGAGGGAACAATAACTAAGTATCATGCCTTTGGGGTGCATGCCTATAGCTTAACACCTTTTATGACCAATTTCATGAAGAAATTCAACGTGGAGTTGCGCACATACGAGGATTATTTACTTAAGAATAGGGTTTTGTTATCGGACATAACGCGTGTTTTACACGATTCGAATGAGGCTGTTGGATTAGAAATTGATTTGGATTGCATTGCGAATATGCCTTCTTCTGCAGCATCACCCTCGGGTTGGGATTTAGATCAAATAAGAGCCATTATGTTGCAAATAGATACACAAGAATTAGCGTATATCCACTTGACTGAAGGGGCAGTAATTTCTTCAGATCATGAACGAATGCTCGGAAGGTCTTTGGGTTATTTATGCTTGGATGCGATTGCTATTAGGGAATCACATTAATTTGATCCAAGTATATAACCGCTTCAGCGCCACATCCTTCCGGAGACATCGCTTTTGATGTGGTATAGCTAAATTGAACTTTTAATCCTTTCTTTTTCATTCCATCTTTTAAATTTAATGGATAGGCCGATGTAAATGGTATAGAAATCCCTTGGTTAAGTGCTTCAGAGACTTCAATATACACCGGGCATTGATTTTCATTTACGTGAATTATTCCAATAAGGCTTGTTGAATCTGCTGTCATATCATTTTTCGGCAACCGTTTAGATGATTTGCACGATAAAAGTACGGCAAGGATAATAAAGGTAAGTATTGATTTCATATTCAAATATATAAAAAAGGGGGACAAGTCCCCCCGATTCCAAATAACCTGTAGCGTAGTTCATTTGAATTTGATTAGGTATAACGGACCATTTAGAATAAGGTTACACAGGTATTAACATTTTCAGTTTGATAAACATCACCTATGGTTTTCTAATTGAGTGTGGTTCCGTGATATTTTTGTCGTGTGATGATGTCTGATCGTAAACGCAAAGCACTGATTGATTTATTGGAAGATCCCGATGAACGGATTTACTTGGTTATCAAACAGGTAATAAAATCAGAAGGTCAGCACATTCTGCCTATGCTAACTCAGGTGATTAACAATGAGGAAAGCATTCCATTACAATCCCAACGAGCACAAGAAATCTTATATGCTATTCGTTTAGAGGTTATTTCTCAAGAATTCTTGAATTGGAAAGATTCAAGCGATAAAGATTTACTCAAAGCAATGATTTCATTGACTAAATTGATCGATCCAAGTTTGGATGAGGAGTTTGTCAATAAACAGATGGAATCGATTAGGAAAGATGTATGGCTAGAGTTAAATGATTATCAAACTGCATTTGAACAAGTTAAAATTCTGAATCATATATTTTTTAATATCCACGGGTTTGAATGCGAATCCTCCTTTCAAAGAAATCTTGAACATTTGAATATAGGAACGGTACTGGCTGAAAAGAAGGGTAATCCATTAATCATTGGATTAATATATTCCATTATCGCCAATTGGTTAGAGGTTCCGATTTATGGGGTTGATTTTCCTAAGATTTTTATCTTGGCAAGGATGGATGAGAATAACACGTCTTTTTTCAGTGAAACAGAGAGTAAATATGGCGTTTTGTTCTATATAAATCCCATAGGAAAAGGAATTGTTTTTGATGAACAAGAAATTCGAACGTTTTTAAAGCAAATTGAAATCGAACCAGAACGCAAGTTTTTTGAACCTACGTCAAATACTAATCTGATACAACGTTATTTGCTCGCTTTTGAAGAAGCGTGTCAATTAACGGGGGATGCAGTAGGACTCGAAGCCCTCTCGCAAATTAAATTAATTTTCTAGCTTGATTAACCTTGTTCGCCAATTGTCCGCAGGCAGCATCTATGTCTTTACCTCTACTTCTTCGAACATTAACAATTAAGTTCCGTCGTTCTAAAAACTCGGTGAAAGCCTCGGTGCGTTCAGCGCTCGCTTTTGTAAATTTGGAATCTCCAATGCTGTTGTATTCGATGATGTTGATTTTACAAGGTACGCAACGCGCGAAATTTGCCAAGTTTGAAGCGTCTTCCAACGAATCATTGAAGTCTTTAAACAGAATATACTCAAATGTAATTCTTGATCCAGTGCGCTCATGAAAATAAATTAATGCCTCGCTCAAGGTGGCTAAATTATTTGAGTCATTAATCTCCATAACTTCGCTTCGTTTAATATCATCTGCTGCATGAAGCGACAGTGCCAAATTAAAACGAACCTGTTCATCACCTAATTTCATAATCATTTTTGCAATTCCTGCGGTAGATAATGTAATTCTTCTCGGGCTTATATTAAATCTATTAGGGTCCGTGAGTATCTCTAATGCTGAAATTACTTGTTTGTAATTAAGTAAAGGCTCACCCATACCCATTAATACAATGTTAGATAGGGGAATGCTGTAATTGCTTGTAGCGAGTTCATTTAATTCAACCACTTGATCCACAATCTCGCCAGCACTTAAGTTTTTCATTAGTTTTAGCTTGCCTGTAGCGCAAAATGCACACGATAAGCTGCAACCTGCTTGCGATGAAATGCATGCGGTCATTCGCTTGCTGGTTGGAATTAAAACGCCTTCAATGATTTGCCCATCAATGGTTTTAAATCCGCATTTAATCGTTTTGTCTGAACTTTTTTGAACGCTATCAACCGTTAGGTGGTCGATAAGAAAGTGTTCGTTTAGGAATTCTATAAGTGGTGAACTTACATTTCGCATGTCATCGAATGCGCGTGCATTACGTTTCCATAGCCAATCATATACTTGGGAAGCTCGGAATTTTGGGAACCCACCCTGGGTTATCGCATGAATTAATTCGGATAAACTTAGGTTCCGAATGTTCGTTTTTTCAGAAGGCATAGTTATCTAGAAAGCATCACGGGCATCACAAGCATTAAAATGTGTTCCGCAGCGTTGCTACTTTCATGTGGCGTTAACAATCCGGCACGTGAAGGCTCACTCATGGATAATTGAACGGATTCAGTTTCTAAATTACCTAACATCTCTATTAGAAAACGTGAATTAAACCCGATTTCTAAGTCGTCTCCATCGAAATTACACGTTAACCGTTCGTTGGCTTCGTTAGAAAAATCAACATCTTCGGCAGAAAGCTGTAGTTCGGCACCTGCAATTTTTAATTTAACTTGATGCGTGGTCTTATTTGAAAAAATAGCTACTCGTTTCAAGGAGCTTAAAAAGTGGCTACGATCAATCGTTAATACATTCGGGTTTTCTTTAGGAATTACAGCCTCATAATTCGGGTATTTTCCATCAATTAATCGACAAACTAAAATCAAATCATTAAAAGAAAAAGTAGCATTTGATTCGTTGTATTCTAGTTTCACTTGTTCATCCCCTCTTAAATTCGCTTTAAGTAGATTTAAGGGCTTCTTTGGAAGTATAAATGAGGAGCTTGATGTGGTGTTGATGTCCGTTCTTCGGTATCTAACTAACTTGTGTGCATCGGTTGCTACAAAGGTGATATCTTCGGGAGAGAAATGACAATATACCCCTGTCATAACCGGACGCATCTCATCTGTTCCAATAGCAAATAGCGTTTTGTTAATCGCACTTGATAATAATTCGCCCGTTACATCAATTGCACTGCTATATTCTACAGCAGGTAATTTTGGAAACTCTTCCCCGTTAAATCCAACCATTTTGGATTTTCCATTGTCGTATGTGATCTCCACTGCAAAAGTCGATGGATTAACTCTAAAGGTGCAAGGTTGATCCGGCAAACTCTTTAACACATCCAATATTAGTTTGGCAGGTATTGCTATTTTCCCATCTGCGTCTGATTGAACTTCAAGATGCGTGATCATCGTGGTCTCTAAATCCGTTGCAGAAACCGTTAGGGTATTTCCGGAAATGGCAAAAAGAAAATTATCTAAAATAGGCATTTTGGTGTTCGTGCTTAATGCACCTGAAATGCTTTGAAGATGACTTAATAAGGTATTGCTCGAGGTAATAAAATTCATAGCTTAATTTTCAACAAACAAAGATAACAATACTTTGCTATATCTAAGCGCAGTTTCGCTATTAACAAATATTATTTGGGTGAACTTAAGGCTGGAAAATAGATATGCCCCATTAATAAGGCATTGAATACGAAATATTGGCATTTTACCAGTTCTCCATTCGGCATTTCCGCCCAAAATAAATTCATATCCATAGGCACCATCTCACCGACTTCATTGCGCTGTGGTACATCACTTTTGATCCTATGCATGATTAATGTGGTAGATTCTCCTGTTTGTTCAGTGAGGCTTAATCGCGCAAAAATCGGGCTTCGTTTTACCGAATCCACTTGCTTTTTATTGAGTTCAACATTTGGAAAGTTAAAGTGGATTTTTTTATATCCTTGAAGGTATCGATATACATTGGCAGTATCCAAACGAGCTAACTTTTTGCCGTGTGAAGTCACTTCAAATCGTCGCCCTGTATTCTTTATTTTAAAACTGAAAGCTGGGGTTTCGTAATTCTTGATTTCAACGGATTTTATCTCTTCTGGATTCAATGAAAAGATTTCAGTGCACATCCATCGCTTACGTTCCGCAAAAAACCGTGGACTAATTATTCCATTTAATCCTTTAATTCGCATCATAACAGGGTCTTTGCTTTTCCCTTCATCTGCTGTTTCTAAAAGCATAATTTGGCCATAGTGGTCTTGTGTAGGAGGACCTATATACCATGACTTTGTCCATTCTCCGTCTATATAGTAGGATACTTTAATGTGTTGTGTGGACATTAATTCGGTAAATCGTTTTTTTGATTTATCGGGAAGGTACCCCTTAAACTCAATTAGTTTAGCCGCTTCAAGAATAAATGAAACATTCGGTTTAGAAACACATTCACCTTTTTCATCGTGCCAATTGCCATGTTCTTGAATGAGTTCCATGTGCTGACCGTAGGTATCCTCAATGACTATTTTAGTAATTTTTGTGGTGTCTTCAATGGAGAAATTAATCCATTCTGTATCTGAATTTCCGCGGGTTTTTAATAAATCAATAGTAAAAATAGAAAGTACCAGAATCCCTACGAGTAGGACGGATAAGCCAATCAGTTTTTTATAACTTTTCATCGATTTATATATTTTCGTTTTCTTGAGAACATCATTAAAACAGCCACGATAGCCACTATTCCAATCGGTATGAATAAATTTAAATAGCGTATGGTTTCACCCTCTGCTTGTAATTTCATTTTATCCATTTCTTTAAATTCGATTTGCCGACTTCTAATATCCAAAACGCTATTGTCACCCATCATATAATCCACCATGTTTTGAATAAACTCTTGATTTCCGTAAACGAGTGATCTGCCGTTAATGTCTTTGTCTTTACTATATTTTAACGCGTTAAACGGAAAAGGAGGTGTAGAAAAATACTCATATTTTCCTGCTTTGAATACAGAGTCATATTCGTTAGCAATAAATTGGCCATTTCCAACTACAAATACTTTTGTTTCGGTTTTACTCTTGAGTAGTTTTTTGCGAAAGCTCACGGGGATATAGGCCCCTAGGGTATCTACATTGATAAGTACATCTCGATTGATAAAGTGCGATGGGATAGTCCCTTCGGCCATAGCCGCTAAGGTGATTTTGTTCACTTCATCGGTTGGATTTTCAATGAATGCAGGATTTTCCCCAAAAATCTGAAAATCCATTAAACTGATTTGTGGTGCTAATCCTGTTCGGTTAGCATTCGTAGAACTCGTTAAAATTTTAGTGAGTTTAACATTTTCTGTCTGAATTAATTGAAGTTCATTCGCGTATTCTAAGGATACTGGATCAATATTACGTGTAATAGGGTGTAGTGATGGTGAGGCTAATATGTGATATGGCCAACTTAATTTACTGGTATTATCCAGTCGAATATTCCGGAAACCGCAGATTCGATCAAATACATAGTTTTCATGTATGTTAATTCCGTAATCAAATAACATTTTATCCAGTTTCAAATTCTTTCGAATCGTATGATCCATGAAGTTTTTGGAAAGTGAATCTTCCTGATGAGATAAGGTATTCATAAAAACCATCAATCGTCCTCCCTTCATTACAAATTGGTCGATAAAATACAAATCCATAGGACTAAATGCCTGCTTAGGATCTGCAATAATTAGTCCGTCCAATTCATTTAATTCATTTAACGATTCTTTGCTGTTAAAGGCGAGTGAGGTTAGGTAAAAATACGGACTTAACACGGCTCGTGCATTCATCGTTTGATGCTCATTTAATTCTCCGTGACCTTGCAGAAAACCAATGCGCTTTTTATCATTTTGGCTTATTTTTCTTAAAGATGAAAGAATATTGTATTCCAGGTTGTTGAGTGCGTTTTCAATGATTGGATTAATGCGGTTTAATTCTAGTGGAGCATTATTCGGAGTTCCAGGAAGGAATTGAATAAAGGTTTCTTTAACTACACCATTGGACGTATAGGTAACTTCTGCGCCAGGCCAAAGAATAAGTTGCGATTGAACCCCATTTTTAACATAAACAACGGTTGTGGGGAGTATTCCTTTATCAAAAATTCCTTTGTAGAAAAAATACTCTTCTTTCTTGTTGGCATGTCCCTCGTTGGGATTTATAAACTGATATTCAATGCGCTTTCCCGCAATGGTTTTAAAATCTTTTAATTTATCTTCAATTGCATTACGAAAACTCTGAATTTCTGCTGGTAGCTCGCCTTCCAAATAAATCTTTATGCTGATTCGATTTTCAAAGTTCTTTTCATCAGCTAAAAAGTCGGATGTTCCTTGAGCTAATGAATATCGACGGTCTTCCGTCATATCGAATTTCACATTAACTAATGCACTAATAATATTTACTAAGATGAGGATGGCGAGGATCCCAATAAAATATCCCCAATTGAAAATGCCTTTCCATTTTAACTGTTTCATGGCTATTTTTTTAGGGTTTTAATCACGGTGAGTGATGCGCTTAAAAAGAACACGATAAACGACAAATTAAAGACAATGTCACCCGCTACAACAACCCCCTTTTTAATGGAATCATAGTGCTGACTTAAACTGAAATATTGAATTATAAAATCAAGGCTTCCAAATTGAGCGAATGACCCTAACAAGGAAAGACCGTCATAAAATAAATAACACATGGCCGTGGCCATTATAAAAGCTACGATCTGGCTTGAGGTAAGACATGAAGCGAATATCCCGACCGAAACAAAGGCTGATCCTAATAAAATCAACCCAAGGTACGAGGTGAATGTCGCCCCTTCATCCACGATACCTACAGGATTTCCGAGGTAATGGATGGATCCATAATAAACAAGGGTAGGTAATATCGAAATGAGTAGCAGGGTGACTCCAGCAAAATACTTTGCCAGTAAGATTCCCAAATCACTGATTGGTTTTGTAAATAATAATTCAAGGGTACCCGTTCTGCGCTCTTCAGCCATAGAACGCATAGTGATGGCGGGGATTAAAATCAAAAAGATATACGGCGCGGTATTGAAGAACGGAATGAGTTCTGCTTGTGCGCTGTCTAGAATATTCATATTCGAACTTAACATCCAATTGAATAACCAGCATGCGATAAGGAAAATCACAATAAATACATAGCCCACAATGGAGCTTAAAAAACTTCTAACTTCTTTTAGATAGAGGGCATACATAGACGTCCTGAATTAGTGGAGTTCAAAATTAGGATTTTTAATGAAATAGCGACCTAACTTATTGCTTTTTGACGCTTTCGTTCGTTCCGTGAAACTGTGGATTAAGAGACCATGCTTCTGCCTTGCATGAAAACATTGGCTTGATGCTACTCCAAAGTGTGATGAAGGTTTCTGATGTCCTGTACCTTTCTAATGATGCTTCATCTTCCCAAATGCTATAGGTAAAGAACACCATGGGTTCCTTGTGGTGCTGTAATAAGGTCATTTCATGGCAGCCAGGAAAATTCACAACCTTTTGTTTTACCTGTTCAAATTCGTTCAAAAAGTCAGTGATATATGTTTCCTGAAACGTTAGTTTTACAATACGGGTAATCATAGCAATGCATCAAGGTTTCTAACCGACCCTTTTGGATAAAATGTTACACGTACCGGTTCACCGAGTCTCATGCCAAATAAGCGATCCGCACCGCCATTCCCTCCATTAGCTCCTCGATTAATGGCAATTTCCAAACGTCCAGAATCATTAAATATCGCAACACGTTCACTAATTGTAACATCATTATAAGCTTTGGATATTACATCAATGTCGTAATTTCTTTTCTGATAACTAATTGTAAACGGAACATCTAAGCCAAATCGTTCGAAGTCACGTTTGAATATGTTTGTAATTATGTTTCCAAATTGATCTATATGTATCACATTTCCTTGAATCATGTTGTGCTCAATGATTGGATTGGGAGTGAATGCTTTTTTGTATGAATTCACCGTAATCGCGAACTCATTAAATGGAACTTTATTGGCGATTTTTTGAGCCAAATCAACGAAGCAGTTTTTCATCATAAATACCCATGATGCTGGTTCTTGTTCAATGTTGGTGTACCGATATAATGCTTGCGGTACATCTTCCCCTAAAAAAGTACCAATAAAGCCATTGTCGTTGGTTATAAAATATTGGTTATCAAAAACTAATATTGTAGGATAAGCGAGTTGGTTTTCTTGAGAGGGGTCAGATATTTTATACGGTAGAAATGGTTCTGAATCCACACCAATAATATGGATGCTTCCGTTCGGGAAAGATTGATAGCTGCTCCTAACTTGATACGCAGCTTCAGCAACCTCGAAGGGTTTTACTTGGTGCGTTATATCTATAATTTGAACATTTTTAACCGCTTGCAACAACTTGCCTTTAACTGAAGAAATGTAGAAATCTCTCAATCCAATGTCTGATGTTAGGGTAATGATTTGCATTTTAAGAACGCAATGTTTGAGTTATTTTATAATTTTACCAAAAGTATGGTTTTTCAACACATTGTTGCCTTATAAATTGATTTTAATTGGATTTAAGTAGTCGGAATATAGAACTTGGAGGGATAAATGCAGCGGCATTTTTTGGGGTAAACAATCAAAATCTAAAACAGTTGAAAAGCTATTTCCCAAAATTGTCAATAGTTGCCCGTGGCCACAAGATTATAGTTAAAGGCGAAGAGGAAATCATTGATCAGTTTGAAATTAAATTAGCGCTTCTTCTGAGGCATTTTGAACGTTTTAACTCGCTATCAGAAAATAATATTGATAATTTAATGCTATCCGATGGTGAAAAATTACTCCATACGGATAACGGCTCTGAAACCTTGGTTCACGGAAATGGTGGGGTTAAGATTAAGGCGCGTACGGTAAATCAAAAAAAACTGGTTGATTCCATTCAAAAGAATGATATGGTATTTGCGATTGGTCCTGCCGGAACGGGTAAAACCTATACCGCCGTAGCCTTAGCTGTTAAAGCATTAAAGGCTAAAGAAGTAAAGCGCATCGTATTGACTCGACCTGCGGTTGAGGCAGGAGAAAACCTCGGATTTCTTCCAGGCGACTTAAAAGAAAAGCTTGACCCATATTTAATGCCACTTTATGATGCGCTGAGGGATATGATTCCGCCAGAGCGTTTGGCTGAAATGATTCAATATGGGGTTATTGAAATTGCTCCATTAGCTTTTATGAGGGGTAGAACCCTAGATAAGGCATTCGTTATTTTGGATGAAGCACAGAACACAACCATTATGCAAATGAAGATGTTTTTAACGCGTATGGGGATGACTGCTAAGTTTGTAATCACAGGGGATATGTCGCAAGTTGATTTACCAGGAAAACAGCGATCGGGCCTTGCATATGCTACCTCAATCTTACGCGATGTGGATGGCATTGGAATCATCGAAATGGGACAAAGTGATATTATTCGCCATAAATTGATTGCAAAAATTATAACTGCATTTGAACAACAAGAACAAATAGACAAACAAAAGAAATATGAAAGAGGCACTGAAAAACCATGAGTTCAACTTTAGTGGACAAACTTCCGTTTATCATGGAAAAGTAAGGGATGTTTATTCCTTAAATGATGGACGTTTGATTATGGTTGCTTCCGATCGAATCAGTGCATTCGACCACATTCTTCCACGACCAATTCCATTCAAAGGACAGGTATTAAATCAAGTAGCTACTTACTTCTTAAACGCCACAGCGGACATCGTTCCGAATTGGTTGTTATCTACCCCTGATGCAAATGTTTCTGTGGGTGTGGAATGTGAGCCAATTCGAGTGGAAATGGTTATTCGCGGTTATCTTGCAGGACATGCAGCGCGTGAATACAAATTAGGTAAACGTATATTGTGTGGGGTGGAATTACCGGAAGGAATGAAAGAAAATGATGCGTTTCCAGTTCCAATTATTACTCCGGCGGTAAAGGCGGCTGAAGGACATGATGAGGACATCTCTCGGGAAGACATTTTAGCACATGGGCATGTTCCTGAAGCCATTTATATTCAAATGGAAGCATATACAAAGGCATTATTTGCACGAGGAACTGAAATGGCAAAAGAACGTGGATTAATTTTGGTAGATACCAAATATGAGTTTGGGTTAAAGGATGGTCAAGTAATTTTAATCGATGAAATCCATACCCCAGATTCTTCGCGATATTTTTATGCAGACGGGTATGAAGACCGTCAACGCAACGGCGAACCTCAAAAACAATTGTCCAAGGAATTTGTACGTCAATGGCTGATTGAACAAGGATTCCAGGGGCTGGAAGGTCAGGAAATGCCTGTTATGCCCGATGATTTCGTGGACTTAGTAAGTCAACGTTACATTGAACTCTATGAAAAAATAACAGGAAAGGTATTTGTTAAGGACAATCAAGAAGATATGATTGCTCGAATCAACAATAACGTGACAGCATATTTAATGGCCTAGAATTTCAACAATTGGTTTCCCTGTCATACTGCCAATTCGTTGCAACTTAAGCATATGAACGAGGGTGGCTGAAATGTCGGTGATTTCTAGGGGTCTGAATATTTCTTGATGTTTCATTCTATTTCCATACCACAATAAGGGAACATGGGTATCATAGTTAAATGCAGATCCATGAGATGTGCCTTTGTGTTCTGAGCTTGCGTTAGAAGAAATGGCGAGATACCCCGGTTTAAGTATAAAAATAACATCGCCACTACGCTCTTTAGAATAGCCGTTCAATATCATCTGCATCCAAGGATCTTGAATGATTCCTCGTTCTAAATCAGAACCTGTTACAGCAACCTTTACTTCGGGAAAGGAGCGAAGAATTGACGCTACCTCCTGTTGTATAACGCTTCGATTTAATTTTAATGAATCAATAAGGGGATTGTCAAGATAAATGTTTTGATTCTCTTCAGATTGTATTAAAATTGATCCGTATTTTTTTTGAAGTTGGGTGTTTATGCTCGTTAAACACGCAGACATATCAAAATAACCTCCCGGTAGTTTCTCGTCTGTTAACTGCTGTGGAACCGGAACAACCGCATGATCTGCCGTTAAAAAAACCACATAGTTGTGTTTGCCAACTTGTTTATCCAAGGTGTTAAATAGTTTGGCGAGTTCAAGGTCTAAACGTGCGTAAATATCCTCTATTTCAAGAGAGTAAGGCCCGAATGCGTGCCCTACAATGTCAGGTGTTGAATAACTCATGCACAGCATATCTGTTGCGTCATTCTTTCCTAACCCTTCACGTTGGATTAACTCCAGCGCAAAATCAGTTAGTAGGGTATTAGCAAATGGAGTTATCGTGAATTGACTGTAGTTCCCTCTAGCGAAGGAAGTGAAGGCATACGGGAAGGTTGGTGTTTTGGCACCCTTGATGGTTACTTCATACGGTGAATTATCAATTCTCCTTGAGTAACTTGATGGGTCATTTAATAGTTCCCAATCTGCTAAATAACTGTCGGCATTCTTTTGCTCATTAAATGTTTGAACCCAGCTTGGTAGCTGATTCATATAAAATGTACTCGTAATAAACTTGCCACTGCTGTAGTCAAACCAATAGGATCCATCACTCAAATGTCCACCGGGTAGGGCAGCACTACGGTCCTTAATGGAAATCGAAAACACCTTAGATGAGGGATAGGTGAATTTTAATTGATCGGTAATCGTCATGGTTTCTAGGTGGTGCGGTGAAACCTGTCCATATCCACTCGAAGAATTTCCAACTGCTTGAACACTTGGGTCGAATACGCAATTAACACCCTTAGCTTGCGTTCGATCATACCACTCATTCGCAACAATGCCATGGTTATATGGTGTGGTGCCTGTGTAAATTGAGGCATGTCCCGGACCTGTATATGTTGGGACATAATTGTAGTTCGTATTTCTACAATTTACCCCACTGGTAAGGAATCGATTAAATCCGTCTGTTGAAAAATGATGTTGAAATCGATAGAGGTAATCATAACACATTTGATCGACAACAATACCAACAATTATTTTAGGGGTTTGACCTAAAAAAACAAATGGGACCAATAAACCGCATAGCACAAGTTTTCTCATTATCCTTTTCCTTTTGATGGAACAGATGCAGGTGGACTTTTCGGTGCAGGGGAGGCCGGAGGTGTTTTAATTGGTTTTGGTTCACTGATTGGCTTGGAAACATTCGGTGCTTTAGGCTCCGGAACCTTGAAATTAATAGCAGGTTTCACCGGTTCAGTTGATGGCTTAGTGACTGGTTCATATTCGCTTGGTTTTGAAGTGGAATCAATCGGTTTGGTAGGTAGGGGTTGCGCTTCATTCTCCGGGAATTTGGATGGAGCTATCGTGTTCGAATTGACCATCGGGTGCCTTAATTTGTTTAGAATAACTCCTTCTGTTGCTGGGGGTGGCGTAGGAATTGGATTTGGATTAAGATCCAAATAATACGCATCAAATATACAGCCGTTCATTTCAGCTTCGGATACTCCCATTTGCTGACATCGATTCCGAGCCGCGTCGCGGTTGGTGTTAGGAATGGAGTTAAATGTTCGAATAATTCGAGGAAAAGAACGATCGGTGTAAAAAGACGTGGTTAACCCTGGTCGATAATCGAAAAGACTTCGTTCTTGAGTAACGCGATGTATTTCTGCAAAATCTTTAATAATCTCATTTTGGTACCGTTGTTCGACATCTTGAGATAAAGATGCGAATTCAGGGCTGTTCATACCAATAAAACCCGTTAAATTGGTTGTTTGATTGATTTGATTAACCTGAAACTCATCTTGACGATTGCGATTGGCATTTCCTAGTAATCCACTGACTTGTTGAATGTTGCATGATGGATAATTTACCGTTAGGTTTACAAAACCTCGGTTAGCACTTCCACGGTTATCAATGATTACTTTTTCGCCAAGAGGTCCTGAAACAATGTAATTTCGACCGATGAGTCTTATGCTACCACCACAGGGTAAATAATACGTTCTTCCTTCCAATCGAATTGGTTTACCGTTAAGCCATAAGGGTGAATTTGATCCGTCCGGAACATCTTCGGCGTAATAGGCAATCCGATCCCCGTACAGGTTAATTGCTACCGCTGTATTCAATGAAAAGTCATCCCGTTGTGGCTTCTGCCTCGCTTGTACTTCAAAATAGTCACCGACTTTTGTTAAAATAAATTCTCCAACCGTTTGAAATGAATAACTCGTATTATCGAATGTTACGATATGTGGATCTCCATAGCTTCGTCCTTGGTTAGCGCTGCAATAGGTAGCATTTACTAGCGTACTCATTAATTGAGTAAACGCGTCGGATTGGTTCATTCCAGAGAGCGTGGATTGCAATGATTCTCGATCCCTTTCTGGAGCTAAAGAGAATAATTCAACAGGGGTTAGGTCCTCTGGAAATGTGCGGTCCGGCACAGGTTGTTTGGTTTGAATGGAAAGAACCGCTTCATAAATCCACCCGCCGCGAATGGAGTCCCATTGCATTAAGTCCTTTCTTACGGGTTCATACGCAGGATTTCGCTGACCATAACATACGCTTAAGATACAAGTTAATGCAATAAAAAAAGTTGTTTTCATACTTAGAATTTTGGACAATATTTATAGCCTACTCCTTTAATGGTTTGAATGTAAGAATCTCCTATTTTTTCTCTTAGCTTTCGGATGTGAACGTCGATCGTACGATCACCAACGATTACGTCGGTACCCCATACATTCGTAAGAATATATTCACGTTTAAAAACCATATTGGGTTTAGAAGCCAGCAATGCTAAAAGATCAAATTCTTTTCGAGGTAGTTGTAGTGGGATTCCTTGAACATGAACCAAGTGCGTTTCTTTGTCAATAATTAAATCTTCAACGGGTTTCTGCTCCTTAGGTGAACGCGTACCGATGCTCTTTCTTCTTAATAACGCATTGATTCTGCTGACCAAGACTTTAGGCTTGATAGGCTTAGCTATGTAATCATCTCCACCTGCCTCTAATCCTGCAATTTGGCTGTAATCCTCTGCTCGCGCTGTCAAGAAACAGATAAGAATGTCTTTATTCGAATGGTCTTCTTTTATTGTTTCACAGGTTTGAATTCCATCCATTACAGGCATCATGACATCCAAGAGCATTAAATCTGGTTTTCTGATTTGGATGCAATCAAGAGCTACGGAACCATTTTCGGCTACATCAGTTGTATGCCCTTCCTTTTCGAGGTTATACTTAAGTAGCTCTCGAATGTCCGCCTCATCATCAACAATTAATATGTGTCCCATTTGAAATCGAAGGTAAGGAGTTTTATGTTTGAAATGGTTATGGATACGGCTATAAATCGAACATTAACATTTTTTTAAGAAAAAAAATCTAGGGATTCGTAACCAAATTCAATTTTCACATTACCTTTGCAGCAGTAGTAGGTTAGGTTGATTAGTCAAGGGCCCTGGGTAACCAAGGCTCTTGGCTTTTCATAATCAAGTTAATCAAAATGTTGCCTACCATGAAAATCTCAATTTTACTTGCTGAGGACGATATAAATCTTGGATTTGTTATCGCAGATCAGTTACGCGCTGAAGGCTATCATGTGTCTTTAACAACAGATGGTATTGAGGCATTAAAGCGGTTTAATGAGCAGCCTTATCATTTGTGTATTTTTGATGTAATGATGCCTAAAAAAGATGGATTTACATTAGCGAGAGATATCCGAAAAATTAATACAGATGTTCCAATTTTGTTTTTGACTGCCAAGTCAATGACTGAAGATAAAATTGAGGGGTTTAACGCCGGAGGCGATGATTATTTAACTAAACCGTTTTCGGTGGAAGAGTTAAATCTTCGAATTAAATCGCTTTTGAAGCGAGTTAATATACGAACTGAAATTCCGGAAGAAAAAGTATTTAATGTCTCTGAGTTTGTGTTTGATACAGAGAATTTAACGCTAACGCTTGGAGGCAATGTCCAATCTCTGACCAAAAAAGAAGCACAGATTTTAAAAATTCTATACAAATTCAAAAACCAAGTGCTTCCTAGAGAGGTCATTTTGAATACGGTTTGGGGTCAAGATGATTATTTTGTTGGTAGAAGCTTGGATGTATTTATAACAAAACTTCGAAAGTATCTCAAGGATGATGAGACTATTCAAATTTTGAATATTCATGGTGTAGGATTCAAATTGGAAATCAAAGCATGATTCTTCACATAGAAACATCTACCAAGATTTGTTCTGTTGCTATTTCAAGGAATAACGAGTTGCTTGATTGCATCGAAGATTCAAGTGATCAGTTTATTCATGGTGAAGCATTAACGGTAATGATTCAGGAGATTTTACGTCGGAATTCGCTTGAAATTACATGCTTAACTGCCGTTTCTGTCGCTATTGGACCAGGATCTTACACGGGTCTTCGCATTGGGTTAGCTACAGCGAAAGGATTGGTTTATGGACTTGGGGTCCGGTTTTTCGGGATTTCTTCCTTGGAGAGTTTAACTGAATTAGCACTAGAAAAATATCCAAAAGCATCGATAGCTGCTGCGTTTGACGCGCGAAGAGATGAAGTGTTTCTAAGGATTCAACAAGATAGAACCCTACTACTTACTGACCAACCTGTCATTATTTCAGAAGACTTTAATCCACCGATTTTACCTTTAGTTTGGGTAGGGGATGCGAATGCAAAACTACGATCTTCACTGTCTGATGCCCACCATGTGTTTGCGGACGATATTCACCCCTCTGCTAAAGGTCAGGTTCGGATTGCTTTTAATAGGTTTTCAGCAGGCGATTTTGATGACATCGAACAAATTAAACCGAATTACACCAAGGCATTCTACAATGGAAAAGTAAATTCGTGAAATTCACGAGTTATTTTTAATAAAAAAATCATCAATAATCGGGATATCTAACAATGTGTGTTAACTTTGTGGAAAGTTTGCACGGATGACGCCGAAAATTGATACACAGATTGCTCAGTTAAGAACCATTTTTCATCAATTAAAAGCTGAAATTGAGCAGGAACGAACTACAAATCAACAGTTATCTGTTGATTTGGTTGCGGCAAAACAGGAAGTTACACGCTTAACAAATGCCCAACAAGCGTTCCAGCAAGAAATCACCCGATTAACAGCGGTTGTCCAAGCAAATAAAAAACAACAGGCGGTTGAACCTAATCTGTTCAGTGGATATTCACGAGATGAGGCTGAAATCGACGCGTTGGTAAAAGAAATAGATTTTTGTATTGCCCAGTTAAAACATAACAATGGCTAAAGTATCCTTAAAGTTGGAGATTGCAGGAAGAACCTATCCTATTTCAGTATTAGAAACTGAAAAAGAGAAAGTGTTGCATGCTGCAAATGCCTTGAATGCTTCCATTGATTCACTGAAAAAACATTATGCAGTGAATGATCAGCAAGATTTATTAGCCATGGCTTCATTACAATACTTAATGAAACCCCTTAGTAATGCTGAACCTGACTTTAGTGAAATAGAACAAAAGTTAGATGACCTAACATCGGAGCTCAACGGAATAATCTAGAATTTTACCAACCCTGATTAACAAATTAAATAAAAGGGTATGGATTTATTAGGAATAATTATCGGACTTGTTGTGGGTGGAGGCGGAGCCTTTGCTGTTCAACAATGGATTGTAGGTAACAAAGTTAAACAACGAATCTCTGAAGCTGAAAGTGAAGCTGAACGAATCAAGAAAGAGCGTATGCTTCAAGCAAAGGAGAATTTCCTAAAGCTTAAAGAAGAACATGAGACCAATGTTAAAGAGCGCGAACGCCGCATGCAATCAAATGAAGATCGGATTCGTGGAAAAGAAAAATCAATTAATCAAAAATTAGAAGATTTAAATCGCAAGGAAAAAGACCTTGAACGTTCCCAAGGAGAACTTACCCAGAAAAGCGAAAGCCTAGATGGTAGAATTCAGGAACTTGATAAAATTCAACAAAAACGTGTTGCTGAATTATCAAAATTAAGCAGCCTTCAACCGGAAGAGGCAAAGAAAATGTTAATGGATGCCTTGGTAGATGAAGCGCGTACTGCGGCCATGGCTCAAATTAAAGAGATTTCCGAAGAAGCTAAGTTAAATGCAAATCGCGAGGCTCGTAGAATCGTTATTCAAACCATACAGCGTGTTGCTACTGAACAAGCAATAGAGAATGCTGTTACTGTATTTAATATCGAATCGGATGAGGTTAAAGGTCGAATTATTGGTCGTGAAGGCCGCAATATTCGTGCCTTAGAAGCAGCAACAGGTGTCGAAATCATAGTGGATGATACACCGGAAGCTATTATCTTATCATGTTTTGATCCAGTTCGTCGAGAAATTGCACGTTTATCTTTGCATCAACTAGTATCCGACGGGCGAATTCACCCGGCACGAATCGAGGAGGTTGTAGCTAAAACGAAAAAGAACCTCGATGAAGAAATCGCAGAAACAGGACGACGAACATGTATCGATTTAGGTATTCATGGCTTACATCCTGAATTAATGCGAATGGTTGGACGTATGAAGTATCGTTCATCTTACGGCCAGAACTTACTTCAACACTCCAGAGAAGTGGCTAACCTTTGTGCAATCATGGCTGCAGAATTAGGGTTGAATGTTAAAGTGGCTAAACGTGCTGGACTTTTACACGATATTGGTAAGGTTCCTGATGAAGAACCAGAATTACCACATGCAATCCTCGGAATGAAAATCGCTGAGAAATATGGTGAAAAACCCGATGTTTTGAATGCCATTGGAGCTCACCATGATGAAATCGAAATGAAAACATTGATTTCTCCGATTGTTCAAGTCTGTGATGCAATCTCTGGAGCACGCCCTGGCGCGCGACGTGAAATCGTTGAAGCTTACATTAAACGAATTAAGGAACTTGAAAATTTAGCGCTTTCCTATGATGGAGTTGGTAGCGCGTATGCAATTCAAGCGGGACGTGAGTTGCGTGTATTGGTTGAAGCTGAAAAAGTAACAGATCAACGTGCAGAAGAATTATCGTTTACCATATCTCAACGAATTCAAACCGAAATGACCTACCCAGGTCAAGTAAAAGTGACCGTAATCCGAGAAAAAAGAGCAGTGAATTACGCTAAATAATGTATGCTTCCCGCTGATTTAAAACTCATTGCTGGTCCGTGTAGTGCAGAGTCTTACGAACAATTAAGAACTGTTGCTCAAGAATTAGAGGCTGTGAATTTATTTGCTTTTCGAGCCGGGATATGGAAACCTAGAACACAACCCGGTGCCTTTGAAGGTGCAGGCGATGAAGCTTTAGGTTGGATGCGTGATATTCAAGAGGAGTTCGGTATGAATGTGTTAACAGAGGTTGCTAACGCGTCTCATGTAGAAAAAGTGTTAGCCCACGGCTTTAATATGATGTGGATTGGCGCAAGAACGACATCTAATCCTTTTTCTGTTCAAGAACTCGCGGATTCCCTTCAAGGAACAGAGGCAACAATCCTAATTAAGAATCCAACAAATCCTGATTTAAAACTTTGGGTAGGAGGAATAGAACGTTTGTATAAAGCGGGGGTTAAAAAAGTAATTGCTATTCATAGGGGATTCTCAACGTATGATAAACTGAAATATCGTAACCTTCCTAATTGGCAAATTCCAATTGCATTACGTGCGGAGTTTCCCGGATTAGAAATTATCTGCGACCCATCGCATATTTCAGGAATTGCAAATAATGTATTTGAAGTATCACAAAAGGCCATTGATTTGAAGTTTGATGGGCTGATGATTGAAGTTCATCCAAATCCCGCCGCAGCGAAAACGGATGCAAAACAGCAAATAACGCCTAAAAAATATCTGGAGTTGATTGCGAATTTAAACGTTCGCAGCAGAGAAGCTATCGATCAAGAAGAAATACGTGAATTGCGCGCTAATATTTCAATCCTAGACAACCAGGTGGTAGAGCTGTTTGCTAAACGAATGGATTTAGTTGAGCAGATTGGTCACTATAAGAAACGAAACAATATTGCTATTTTTCAACCAAACCAATGGGAAGAAGCCTTAGCTAAATTTCTTAGATTATCTGAAGATGCTGCGTTGTCTAAGGAGTTTGCTGCAGAGGTTTTCAAATTGATTCATCAAGAGTCAATAGATATTCAATCAAAAATATTACGTAATTCTGATAAAGGTGATTCGAATCCCTAACATTGCCTTACCTTCTCTTATTCAGGCTCCCGTATCTAAAAGCCATATGCAACGGGAACTATTGTTGTCTGTATTGGCTAATTCAACTACACGATTACATGGAAATTTTGTTTCACTTCCGGATGATGTATTATCGGCTATTAAATGTATTGAGTCATTTGGCGCTACGGTTTTTATTAACCAACACAGAATAGAAGTTATTCCACCCCTCAACCCAATCATAAAAGATGAACTAACTGTTTATGTTGGGGAATCCGGTTTTTTAATTCGAAACATTGTTTCCATTGGTTTTTTATTTACACGAAAACTTATTATTCAGGCCCACGGTACCTTGTGTACGCGTGAGCTTCATCTGAATGAGGAATTATTTTCTCAATTAGGATTGGTTAAATGTTCCAAAGAAGGTGATTGGCCTTTGATATTGGAGCAAATTAATCCAATCCAGCAACATCTTCAACTTGATGCATCAACTACTTCTCAAATTGCATCAGGGGTTTTAATGCGATTGGCTAAATGTTCAGGGGAGCGCAGTTTATGCTTAACAAATCTTGTCAGCACACCGTACTTCAAAATGACAGTTGAAAATTTAATTAACCGAGGTGTTAATCTCTCTTGGGTAGATAACTGTATTTTCTTTAACGATAAGGATCAGATAAAAGGCCTCGACATCCAAATCGAAGGAGATTGGAGTGGGGCCGCAAACGTATTGTGCATAGGGGCTATTACCAACGAAATACGTGTTAAAGGCTTGCGTAAAGATAGCAACCAAGCGGATGAGTTTATACTTGAAATATTAACGATGTACGGTGCGCAAATTGAATGGAATGGAGATATTATCACGCTAAGGCATTCCGAGAATCGTTCGTTTAGTTGCGATGTAACTCATTGTCCAGATTTGTTTCCACTCGTGTGTGTGTTAGCCGCCTCTGCCATCGGGATATCTGTTATTAGAGGAACACAGCGCCTTAAGAATAAAGAGTCGGATCGCTTAATGTCCTCAATCGCTATGCTTAGTTCCTTAGGCGTTCATTTTGAAATTGGAACCCATGAAATTCATATTACGGGCGGAGTAAAAAACATGGATGCTTGCATTGAGACGTTTAATGATCATCGGATTGTGTTAGCAGCGATCGTGGCTTCAAAAATTTCTTCACTGAATGTTTCATTGAATGAATTCGACTCTGTGGCAAAATCATTTCCTGAAATGAAACTTTATCTGTAAATCGAAGTACACACAATCAAATTAATTAATTATGAAAAAAATCTATGTTTTAATCTTCGCTGTTATTGGTGGAGTAAGCGCGAAAGCGCAAATGGGTCAAGGGAATATTTCAATTGATCCCTACATTGGGGTACCAAACTGGGCAAACTCCTTAATTTATAATCAATATGAAGGTAATCAATCGAATATCCAAGATTATAAAGTGGTTGGAAGTATGTTGTCCTATGGTGGTCGTATAGAATATATGGCTTCCGATAAAGTAGGAGTTGGTGCAGATGTGAATTATGAAGTTTCCGGTTATTCGTATAAATTCGATGACTATGTATACGATATCGAAGGTAATTATCTTACGGATGCAAATGGTGACCCAGTAATCACTCAATATCAAACCCAATACACCGCGAAGAAATTGCGTGCCATGTTCCGATTGAATTATCATTTTGTTCAAGAAGAGAAATTAGATATGTATGCCGGTTTTGCGGGTGGTTACAAATCTGTAAATCGTGGGAGCGAGACAAATCCTACAACGTCTAGCTATACGGACGCAAACCTGAATGGTGCGTTAGTTCCTGTTACGCTTCGTGTTGCAATCGGTGCAAAAATGTACTTTACACAAAACATCGGTGCACATGTTGAGTTAGGTGCTTTCGGAGGTGGTTTACTTCAAGCTGGACTTTCTGTTAAGTTCTAATTAAGTTATACAGATATAAAAAAAGGGAGGCGAGCCTCCCTTTTTTTATGCTATTAATTTGGAATTAATTTTCCATCAATTTAATTAAGTTCAATGCCGATCCTGCTTTGAACCACTCAATTTGAGATTGATTATATGTATGATTTAAGATAATATCATCATGCGTTCCATTCTCATGTCGAATTCTAAGGGTAAGTGGCTTCTCAGGTGCGAAAGATTCAAGATCGATAAAATCAAATAAATCATTTTCATGAATTTTATCGTAATCAGCCTCATCTGTGAACGTTAACGCTAGCATCCCTTGTTTCTTTAAATTCGTTTCATGAATTCTAGCAAACGATTTAACAATAACAGCAGATACCCCTAAATGTCTTGGTTCCATTGCCGCATGTTCTCTTGAACTCCCTTCGCCATAGTTATGATCTCCAACGACAATCGAAGAAATTCCCGCGGCTTTATATGCTCTCTGAACTGCTGGTACTTCGCCGTAACTTCCAGTTAATTGATTTTTTACTTCATTCGCTTTACCATTAAAGGCATTTTCAGCACCAATTAACAGGTTGTTTGAAATATTATCTAGGTGTCCGCGGTATTTCAACCAAGGACCCGCCATTGAAATGTGGTCGGTCGTACATTTTCCTTTAACCTTAATCAACAGTTTAGCATCGGTAATGTTTTTACCATTCCAAACCGGGAAATTTTCCAACAATTGAAGTCGTTGCGAATCAGGAGCTACTATAATATTTACCGCACTTCCATCCGCTGCTGGCGCTTGATATCCATTGTCTTCCACGGCAAAACCTTTCGTTGGTAATTCATCCCCAACAGGTGGAGTTAATTTAAAGGACTTACCTTCAGCATTCGTTAAGGTATCCGTTAATGGGTTAAATCCTAAATTTCCTGCAATTGCTAATGCGGCTACCATTTCAGGGCTGGTAACAAATGCATGGGTATTCGGATTACCATCTGCACGTTTTGAGAAGTTTCGGTTGAACGAATGAACAATCGTGTTCTTTTCTTGCTTTTCAGCACCTTCACGATCCCATTGTCCAATACAAGGACCACATGCATTGGTAAATACTTTGGTTCCCATTTTCTCGAAATCAGCGAGAATTCCATCGCGTTCAGCCGTGAATCGAACTTGTTCTGATCCTGGGTTGATTCCAAATTCTGCTTTTGGGGTGATGCCGTTCGCTACAGCTTGTTTAACTACAGAGGCGGCCCGTGCTAAATCTTCGTAAGAAGAGTTAGTACAAGAACCAATCAATCCCCATTCTACATCCATGGGCCAACCATTTTTTTCTGCTTCCTCGCGCATTTTAGATACTGGCGTTCCACGGTCTGGAGTAAATGGACCATTGATGTGTGGCTCTAATTCAGATAGATTGATTTCTATGATTTGATCAAAATAAGCTTTAGGATTTTCATAAACCGCTGCATCACCTGTTAAATGTTCGGCAATTACATCAGCAGCATCAACTACGTCTTGACGGCCTGTTGCAATTAAATACCTGCGCATGGAGTCGTCATATCCGAAGGTAGATGTAGTAGCACCAATTTCTGCACCCATGTTACAAATGGTCCCTTTTCCAGTACAAGATAAAGATTCTGCTCCTTCTCCAAAATATTCAACAATACATCCAGTTCCTCCTTTTACGGTTAAAATATCTGCAACTTTTAGAATTACATCTTTGGCAGATGTCCATCCATTTAACTTTCCTGTAAGTTTAATCCCGATTAATTTTGGAAACTTTAATTCCCAAGCCATTCCGGCCATAACATCCACGGCATCTGCACCACCTACACCAATCGCTACCATTCCAAGTCCGCCTGCATTTACTGTATGGGAATCTGTTCCAATCATCATTCCTCCTGGAAACGCATAGTTTTCTAAGACCACTTGGTGAATGATTCCAGCGCCTGGTTTCCAAAATCCGATTCCGTATTTATTCGAAATAGAGGACAAAAAGTTAAAGACCTCATTGTTTTGATTTAATGAGTCCTGTAAATCTTTACTT
>Ga0208682_1000085_pt1 | contig 27453 bp, 22 predicted proteins | sample Colrivmeta156802_FD_187687 | JGI IMG/M metagenome (GOLD analysis project Ga0208682, IMG submission 187687) | Estuarine microbial communities from the Columbia River estuary - metaG 1568-02 (SPAdes) (version 2) | ecosystem: Environmental > Aquatic > Marine > Intertidal zone > Estuary | place...
GGTTTTTACTTCAATTCGGGGTACTGGTACATGCCGGCTAAATTCACCGGAAACACCTTTACCCACAATTTTACCGCTGTTGCTACGCCGCACCAGAGTCAATTCCGCGGAAATTTATTCGACGGAAATACCTTCGGAATCACCGGTTGCGTGGACTGCAATCTGGACAGCAACTTGTTTACAAACAACGACTTAGGCGTTGGAATTTACGGGCAGTCGTGGTTTGCAAACAACCAGGTATTGGCCAACAAGACCGGTCTGGTGGTAGGCAAGGCCTCTTGGCCGGGATCACCGGGGAACCCCACCGTGGTAGACAACCGGCTCTGCGGCAATCAGGAGTACAACGTGGGCAACGGCGGGAATGCCAACTTGGATTTGGACGAAAATTGCTTCTGCCTCTCTGATTCTGCGGCCATTGACGCCAAGATCTTCGACGGCTACGACGACATTACCTTGGGCCTCATCAACTTTGCCGTGTACGACACCTCCTGTACCGTAGTTCAGAAGCGAGTAATCAAAGTGAATACTGCATCCGTCAACGAGTTGGAAACGCGTGTTGGAGCATCACCCAATCCGGCCACCCAAGAAGTGCGCTTGGACGCCGTTGCAACCGAACTCAAGGCAATGAGTGTTGATGGCCGGCTGTTTGATTTGCCCAAGAAAGATGAAGAGGGCCTTCTGTGGTCTGTGGAACAACTTCCAACGGGAATCTATCAACTGCTTGGGTACGACCGTGCGGATTTGAAATTCCGAACCCGATTGGCGGTGGTGCACTGATTTCGCAACCGTTCGCAGTTTACTACTAGCAGTCGTCAAGCTTTCCGAGCGGCTCAGATCACCGTTTTGAAACCCGCGTTTTACGCCCACTAAGATTCGTGGGTTGTGTGGGGAGGCAAGGCGCTTGGCTTTCAACCAAAGTTAGCACTTGTGTATTTCTGCACCAGTGGGGACAGTGCTTCATTGAGCTGAATTTGCCATTCTTCCGAGACTAATTTATTTGCAGATCTATCGAAGTGCTGGTTGAATTGAGGCAAAGCGGGCCCTACGAAAACCTCTGCACCGTGCCGGGGAAAACGATCGGCCGCAGTTTGGAGTACCGTCAAACCTCCTCTGGGGCCGGGGGCGGTTGAGGTCACCACTACCGGCTTGCCACCAAAGAATTTCAATTCAACGCGGGAGGCCCAGTCGAACAGATTCTTGAAACCAGCCGTGTACGAGCCGTTGTATTCCGCAAGGGAAACTACCACCAAGTCCGCGGTGGCCAGGTCGGACACAAAGCGATGTGCGGGTTCTGGAACGCCTATTTCCGCTTCGCGTTCTACTGTATAAAGCGGCAGGTCGTAGGCGTTTAAATTCAAAGAATCCACCTGTTCCACACGGGGAATTTGGAGGGCCAATTGCTGCCCAATAAAGTGTGCCCATTGTCGGTTAATGGAGTTTTGGGTATAGGAGGCGCCAAAGGTGATCAGTTTCATACAGAAAGCGGGATTGTCTTTTCTTAAACTCCAATTGTTTGGTAAAGGTTTATGAATTTGCTCCAAAAGCTGGCACATTTTGCCAATTTCTGTTACTTGTTTACGGGGATTTGCCAAATTATTCGCTTCAAACAGTTCCTAAACACCCGCGAAAATCCTATTTTAGCAAGAATGCACAACCGTCCTGTTTCCGCTGTTCAGCCCCCTTTTACCAGTTCGTACACCCCGGGCTTTCCGGAGTTGATTCATCGGCTGGGCGGAACCCTGGGCGTTACCACGTACCAAGCGGGCAAATTGATTCTGCTCAGCGCACCCCAGCCCAACCGCGTGGTTCAGCTTCCGCGTAGCTTGGACAAGCCCATGGGGATGGCCGTGCATCCGGACGGACGTCGGCTCGCGGTGGCCTGCCGCAACAGCATCCAAACGTTTGCCAACGCCCCGGAATTGGCTGCGAATTACCCCAAAAACCCGCAGACGTACGACGCCCTGTTTTTGCCCCGCGCCACCTTCCACACCGGCCCCATGGACTGGCACGATTTGGCCTGGACCGACGCCGGTCTTTTTGGCGTCAACACCTTGTTTTCGTGCCTAGCGCGTGTGGACGACCAGCATCATTTTACCCCGGTGTGGACTCCCCCCTGCGTTACGGAATCGGCGGGCGAAGACCGCTGCCACCTGAACGGGTTGGCCGTTCGGGACGGGGAATTGGCCTACGCCACCGCCTTCAACCTAGGAAACAGCGCTAAAAGTTGGCGTACCGAGCTCTTGGGGGCAGGGGTAGTTTGGGACGTTGCGTCCAGCGAAGTGGCGTCCAGCGGATTGTCCATGCCGCACTCCCCCCGCTGGCACAACCACCAATTGTGGGTGCTGCAGTCCGCCACCGGACAGTTGGGAACCGTCGATTTAGCTACTGGGGCATTCCACGAGTGCATTCGTCTGGATCGTTTTGTGCGCGGCCTAACGTTGGTGGACCGCTACGCGTTTGTAGGCTACTCCAAAGCCCGAACGCAGTCCAGCAGTTTTGCACACCTGGAACTCAAAACCGTGGACCAATGCGGCATCGTTGCGGTGGATTTGCAAACGCAGCAAGTGGTGGGCGAAATGCAGTGGGAGAACAGCGTGGACGAACTGTTTGAAGTGCACTGGCTAACGGCTGGAAAACGCGTCAACCTCCTCACGGCCGCCTCCGAAGAACACCATTTTGGAGTTACTACCCCGGAAGCAACCTTTTGGGCGGCGGCCGCATCTCATCAATAACCCGGTCTTTCAAAAGAGCTTCAATTCACTAATCCAAAACCAATGAAACAACGGATCCCCTTTGCGCGCAAGCGCCGCCAATGGCTGCGTGCTTGGTCTGCGGCCTACCGCACCACCGGAGCGGAGCGCGCCCGTTTCCTGCGCAAACTGCGCCGTCTGGCCCACACCTTCCGGGCTGCCTTTACCGTCCCGCAGTGGGCACGCGTAACCGCGGCCCTCGCCGCCCTGGCGCTGGCCCCCAATGCGGCTGAAGCTCAAGTGTTTGCAGCACCCAACAACGCAGCCTTTGGCCTCAACACCTTGTCTGCCAACGCCACGGTGTTGCCCTCCTTCGTGGATATGGACAACGACGGCGATTTGGACTTGATGGCCTGCGACCTGTACGGTTCGGGGCTATATTTTGTTCCCAATACAGGCACGGCAGCCGTTCCTGCCTTTGGCTTTCCCCAGTCGTCCCCCTTTGGCTTGTCGGACACGTCGATGTTCTACTCCGGATTTTCGGATTTGGACAACGACGGCGACATCGACGTTTTGGCCTATAAGTTCGATTACTACGGTACCAACAACGGTTTTTACTACTACCAGAATACCGGCAGTGCAACGGCTCCTGCGTTTGGAACTCCCGTATACAATCCCTTTGGTTTGAACGGAGCGTTGCCCACGACGCTCTTGTCCATCGGACGATTTGCGGACATGGACAACGACGGAGACGACGACTACTTGGCCATGAACTTCTACACCACCGGTTTCCGGTACTTCAAAAACACCGGTACGGCCACGTCGCCCCAATTTGCGGCGCCCGTCTTCAACCCGTTTGGATTGACCACCGTAGGTTTGGGCGACGTTTCGTTTGTTGACGTAGGAGACATCGATTTGGACGGCGATATGGACGTCATTGCGGGTGAGTACGACTACGGCAACTGGAACGTCTACATCAACGGCGGCACGGCGGCAGTGCCTTCGTTTGCTGCGCCCTTAGTGAACCCGTTCGGCTTGACCGGTGGCGGAGAGTTTCCTTTGCCTGACTTGGTTGATTTGGACGACGACGGCGATTTGGATTTATTTGCGTTCAACTACAACGGCGACGCCAAGTACTACCAAAACAACGACCCCAGCGCCAGCGTGGACGAGTTCAAGCCCTTGGTGGGCTTGGCACCCAACCCGGCCAAAGATCGCTTTTCGGCGGACCTGGGCACCGCCACGGATTGGTCCGTGGTGGTCCTAAATGCTGCCGGCCAGGAAGTTTTCCGCACGGAATTGCGCGGTGAGTCTCGTTTGGACGTGGCGGTAAGCCAATGGCCGGCCGGCCTGTACACGGTTCGGGCACAGTCCGACGCCGGTACGCAAACGGGCCAAGTGGTCGTTCAGCCGTAATCAAAATGGCAGCCGCCACGGCGGCTGCCATTGCACCACACTTTGATTCTAGAAGTTGCATAACATCCTTCGATTATCCCCGGTCCTTTGCCTTTTTGCGGCTCTGGTGCCTGCATCATCGCTCAAAGCTCAGTCACCGGCGCGGGTCCTTTTTTTGGGCAACAGCTACACGGCGGCGAACAATTTGCCTCAGCTTTTTGCTTCGGTAGCGGCGTCGGCCGGGGATGCGGCGGTGGTAGACGCCAACACCCCAGGCGGGTACACGCTGCAAGGACACACCACCAATGCGGTCAGCCAGCAGAAGATAAAAGCGGGCGGTCCGTGGGACTACGTAGTGCTGCAGGAGCAAAGTCAACTGCCGTCTTTTCCTCCCGGGCAAGTGGCTTCCAGCGTATTTCCTTTTGCCAAAGCCTTAGCAGACAGCACAGTGGCCTTTCACCCGTGCGCCGAGGTGGTTTTTTACCGCACGTGGGGCCGCAAGTTTGGTGACGCGGGCAACTGCGCCAACTGGCCTCCGGTCTGCACCTACGCGGGCATGGACAGCCTATTGGCCCTGCGCTACCAGCAAATGGCAGATTCCAACCGGGCTTGGGTATCCCCCGTGGGGGAAGTGTGGCGTTATTTGCGCCAAACGCAGCCCAATCTGGAACTCTACGACTCCGACGGCAGCCATCCCTCCTTGCTGGGCAGTTACGCCGCCGCCGTTTGTTTCTACTCCACGGTATTTCAAAAATCCGCCACCTTGGTAAAAACCGACGCGGGGCTCAATCCAGCAGCTGCGGCGGCCGTTCGCGCGGCCGTGAATTTGGTGGTTTTTGACAGCCTTCCTCGGTGGAACGTAGGCCAATGGGGCGCTGAGGCAGCTTTTGGCGCACAAGTTTCCGGCCAAACGGTTCAATTCCTGCAGCAGTCCCTAGACGCTCAATCCTACGAATGGAGTTTTGGCGACGGCACTACGACTACCGCGGTTTCACCCGTACACACGTATTCCGCAAACGGATCCTACAGCGTAGTTCTTAGGGCCATTGGATGCACCACGGAAGACACGGCGTACGCCGCTGTTGTGCTAGGTGGTATGGGTTCGGTAGAACCAGAATCCCTGCAACCCAGCTTTTGGCCCAACCCAGCTCGGGATCGGGTTGAATGGGTTCCGGGTACCGGTTGGGTTGAAGTTCTGGACGCCGCCGGCCGTTGCGTTGCTCGCTGGCCCGCCGATCGCGGCGAAGCAGACGTCCGGCTTTTGGCTCCAGGCATGTATTCCCTGCGTGCCGAAGACAGGGCGGTTTGCCGATGGGTGAGGATCCGCTGATGGCGTGGGCGCAAAGCGCCGATCAGACCTGTGCTGCCTGCTTTTTCTGGGCGCGCAACGCCAACCAAGCCATGGGGAAGTAGGCCACCAACAAGTCCAGCGTCTCCATCCACACGGGCGCGGGCAGCGCAACGACCATCTGCAAGCCCCCCAGGAAGAAAAGTCCGGCAAAAACGTAGGCACTGAAAACCGGCCACAGGCCCCAGCGGGCAACAATCAAGGCGGCCACCAGGGTGCCCGCGGCGTGCGCCAGGACCGGGATCAGCAACTGCACGGTGGTGTAGGTGGGGAGGGCCGCCTCCAGCCCGGCCATCGTTTTCAAATCAAACTGTGGATCCACAGGCCACAGCGCTCCGCCGGCTTGCACAATGCCCATGTTGGTGATACCGCCCACGAACAGGGCCAGCAAACCCACCGCAATGGCGCCGAGTATTTGTTTCCAATTTTCCATGTTAGAAAGGTACCGAAAAGTCTTTTGAGCCGCTACGGTTTCGGTGTGCGATCCTCGGCAAAAGGACCAGTCTACAAATCAGGTTTGTAACCGTGCCGTATGAAACTATACGTAAGTACCACCGTCCGCGCCGTTTGACTCAACTGCTAACCTTTTAGCATACGTCCGCTGCACCACCCCATTGGCGCAGGTGTGTGGTGTTTTCCAAAGTAGAGTCAGAGAGTCGATTTGTGTGGTGCAGAAAGAGAATGCCGTTCCCAAGCAGCACCGGAACGGTGGTGATGATTCAACGGGCTACCAATCGAGCTTGTAAAATTTAGTGCACTAATTCGGCACCGCCGTCGCAGCGAAGGTCCTTGCCGGGGCGGTGCAATTCAGCGCGGTCTAAAAACGAGATATCGCCCTCCGGCGTAGCGATGTAGCCGTCCGCACAGCAAGCGATGTAGCTGGTTACTCACCGTTTGATTTACACAGACTTACCTTGTTGTGCCAAGAATTTTCGGAGAAATTCAATTTCTTCCTCCAGGTGGTCTATCATCTTTTGGTACGCGTATTTCTGCTCGGAATTCTGATTGATGACCATGTTCGACGCCGCTTGTCCGCCTTGTTGATTCAAGTTGTTTTGAACCATGGAAGCGGTCTCCCCAATGAGGGTCATGAGGTCGATGTCTAGAATTTTGGCCAGCTCCCTCAACCGCCCCAGGGTAGCGCCGTCGGGCTTTTTTTCCAAATTGGAGTAGGACTGCTGGGTGATGCCCAATTTTAATGCAACGAACTCCTGGCTGAAGCCGCGCGCCTGGCGGATTGAGCGAATCGTGTCTCCAGAGGTTGGGGTCATTACAATTTATATTGGTGAATTACAAATATAGGTAATAAAATACCAATACAATGAGCTACCCAGACTTTTCAAATACTCGGCTCTGGGACTTTACCAGAATAGACCCCCTCAATGCCCGATTGAATCGCTCGATGCCGTATCTTGTAGGGAGCGGGTAATTTTGAATCTTCAATTCACCCGAATTAACCCCTGTTGTTATGAAACAATCGCTCGCTTTGCTGGGCTTGTTGGTTGCCTTTGGCGCCGCAGGCCAGAAAGCCAAGACCGCCAAGCCGGCCAAGGAAACCAAGCCGGCTGCCGCCGCCGAATGTCCGGTGATGCACCCAACGACTTCTTTGTGAATCTATTGGACATGAGCACCGAGTGGAAGGCTGCCGACGCCACGCAAGAGGTGTTTGAAGGCCGCGACCGCAAGACCGGTTCCGTGAAGTGGACCGCCACCCGCGCGGACCTCATCTTCGGCTCAAACTCCGAGCTGCGCGCCTTGGCGGAGGTGTACGCCACCAACGACGCCAAGGAGAAGTTCGTTCAGGACTTTGTGGCCGCGTGGACCAAGGTGATGAACCTGGACCGCTTTGACGTGAAGCGTTAAGCGTTTCTCCGAAGCGTACGTGTTTCGAACAACCCGCCCCACCTTCGGTTGGGGCGGGTTTTTTATGGGACGAAGTGCAGAGGAGGGAGACTCAGTTGGGCTGAGGAATCGGATAGTGTTGGTCTTCGTAGTCCTTCACTTGCGCCAAAAGCAAAGCCAATTCTTGGCCCTCCGGGCTGGATGTTTGGGGTTCAGCCGCCAATAAACCGTCTACCCGACGAAGTGTTTCGCGGTATTGCAAGTCGTTTTGGATCACGGAATTATTCATGACGGTTGGTTTTTAATGGATGAACGGAAAGTTTGGATTGACTACAAAGGTAATTTTTTTCCTTCGGTCACCGCTTCCCCCGGCCCCCTGGTTTTCCTCCCGGCCTTCCGCCGGGCTTCGCTCCGGGCCGGCCGGATTTAGACGGCTGGGGCCGGCTTCCCGACGATTTTCCACTTCCAAATGAGGCGGACTTGGGGCGAGCGCCCGATGCGGCCTTCCCGCCCGCGACAGCTTTCCCGCCTGTCGTTGGTTTTCCGCCCGGGGTGGGCTTGCCACCTGCTTTTCCACCGCCGGTTGAGGGCTTGGGGCGGCTCGGTTGCGCGCCGCCAGTCTTCTTCGGCGCCGCGGGAGCTTCGGACGAGTCGTTGGCCACGGCGGCGTACAAGTACTCCACCTCCTCAGCGGTGAGGTCGCGCCATTCGCCCAGCGGCAGTTTGCCCAAGGTGATGTTCATGATCCGGACGCGCTCCAGCTTTTTGACCTCGTAGCCCACGAATTCGGCCATGCGTCGGATTTGTCGGTTCAAGCCCTGAATCAGGGTAATGCGGAAGACATTCGGCGCCTCCTGCACGATTTTGCACTTTTTGGTGGTGGTGCCCAGCATGGGCACGCCCTGGGACATGGTTTTTAGGGCCTGCTCCGTCAGTAGCTTGTTCACGGTCACCACGTACTCTTTTTCGTGTCGGTTACCGGCCCGAAGAATCTTGTTTACGATGTCTCCGTCGTTGGTCAAGAAAATCAACCCTTGCGAGTCCTTGTCCAGCCGTCCAATGGGGAAAATGCGCTCGCTGTGGTGCACAAAGTCCACAATGTTGTCCGGCACGCTGGATTCCGTGGTGCTGGTGATGCCCGCCGGTTTGTTCAACGCTAGGAACACCAGGCGATCCTCCGGTACGGGTTCGAGCACGTGGCCGCTGACCATCACGATTTGGCCCGGGTACACCGTGTCGCCAACCTGGGCGCGTCGGTTGTTGATTTTGACCCGACCGTCCTCAATGTACAGATCCGCTTGGCGTCGGCTGCAGTAGCCGCTTTCGCCAATGAACTTGTTCAGCCGGATGCCTCGTTTTTGGTGCATGTGCAAAGGTAGCAACCGCAACGGGGCGGTAGGGGGGTTAGAGGAGGGCCTCTCTTATTTCACAATCCACCCCCAAAACTTCTGATGCAGTTTGGGAATGAAAATACCCATCAAAGGAACCAATATGGCGGTGAATATCAAGGTCTTGAGCAATTGGTGCAGGTCCTGTACTAAGGGAAACACCACAGCGAACATCAGGTTGATGACCGGATACACAAACAGCCAACTGATGAGGAACATTTTCCATTTTTTGGGCGGCCGGGGGTCGTTGGAGTTCATGGGGTATTTGGGGTATAAATAGGGATTATGGAAGGGTAATTGTGTATTCCCCTTGGTTGCAGGAATTCCAAGTTAGGGATTTTCTCCTTTTCATAGTTTCAATCTTTAGGGGGGAATAGTGCAAGGTCCCCCACCGGCTAGAATAAAAAAAGCCGCCTCCAAAAGGAGGCGGCTTGGTCACTCCCGTAGGAGATCGTTTTAGTTCATCACCGTAACGCGGGCTACTACGGTGCTACCATCTTCAAAGATGGCGGTCACGAAGTACAGTCCGTTGGCGAATTGAGTAGCGTCCAGCTGCGTTCCGCTAATGCGGGCAACAACTTCTCCTACGCTGTTGGTCAAGATGACCGCAGCAAGGTCGGTACGCGAAGTCACTACATTGATGACAGAGTTCGTTGGGTTCGGGAACACACGAATGCTGTTCAACGAAGACTCGTCGATGCTTACACATGCTTCAACAAAGACAGTCGTGGTGGCGCTGTTGGCGCAGCCATTGCCATCGGTGTAGCTGTACGTGATGGTGTGCGATCCAACACCTGCGGTAGCTGGGTCGAAGCTTGCTCCGGTAACGCCGTTACCCGAGTAGGTTCCGCCTGAAGGAGCGGCCACAAGAGTAATTGGGCTGTAGTTTACACACGTGGTATCGTTAAGCGCAATAACCGTCACGGAAGGCAGGTTATTGACTACAACAGACTTGCTTACTGCCGCACTCGTACAACCATTCACTGAAATGGTTACCGTGTAGAGACCTGCATTAGCGGTCGTTGCGTTCGCGATGGTTACCGTAGCACCTGCACCCGTGAAGTTTGGACCAGTCCAAGAGTAAGAGGCGCCTGCTGCAAGCGTAGAGGCCGTCAATTGGATGGTTTCTCCTGCACAAAGTACGGAATCCAGAACGGTTGCAGTTACTGCTGGAATGGCATAAACGGTTACCGTTTTGTTCGCAGAACTGCTGACACAACCGTTTGAAGTAACCGTTACCGAGTATACTCCTGAGTTGCCAACGGTGGTATTTGCAATGCTCACAATAGGACCGTTGCTCGTAAATCCGTTGGGTCCGCTCCAGGTGAATGTTGCGTTCGGTGCGCTTGAAGCAGCTGTGATTTGAATGGTTTCTCCAGCACAAAGTACAGAGTCAACAACCGTTAAGCTCGGAGCCGAAGGAGCTGAGAAGTTCGCAATGGAATAAGGTCCGAAGCTGGCAGAACATCCTGCGGCGTTGGTTACGCTGACGTTGTAAACACCGGCAGGCACGTTCGAAAGGTTAGCTGAAGTTCCAACCGAAGTATTGGCACTGTTCGTCCAGTTGTAGGTGAGGCCTGTTCCGGAGAACGTAGCACCACTAATCGAACCGTTTGACAGTCCACAACCTGCATTCGCTACCGTGGGGTTCGTAGTAATGGCCGGGGGTGTTGATGGATTCGTGACCGTGTACGGTCCGAAAGTTGCAACACAACCGTTGGCGTTCGTAGCCGTTAGCGTGTATGCACCGGCAGGCAAGTTTGTCAAGGCAGCGGTAGTACCAATTGAAGCGCCTGAAGCAATGGTCCAGTTGTAGGTCAGGCCGGAACCCGTTACCACTACGTTTGAAATTGATCCGTTGGACAGGCCACAGCTAGCGTTGGTCACCGAAGGAGTTCCCGTAAGTGAGGGAAGTGCAACAACCGTTACCAAGAAGTTGGCGGTATCCGCACAACCTGAAGCGTTGGCACCGATTACCGTGTAGGTGGTCGTTGCCGTTGGAGAAACGGTAACTGCACTGGTTGTTGCTGCGTTGTTCCACGTGTAGGTGGCACCGCCATTCGCGGTGAGGGTAACGTTTTGACCAGCGCAAATCGTAGCCGTTCCCGTGATAGCAACCGTCGGACGAGTAGTTACTGCTACCGATGAAGTGGTGCTGTTGGAACAGCCTAAAGCATCGGTGATGGTAACCGTGTAGTTTCCGGCGGCAGAAACCGTAATGGATTGAGCCGTTGCACCATTGCTCCACAAGTAAGTAAACCCAGCTGGAGCTGCAAGCGTGGTTGATGAACCTTGGCATACCGTCAGTGAACCGGTCACCGAAGGAGCAGAAAGTCCGCACGCAATGTTGTTTACAAAAGAAGTGGCAGCAAACGATGCGCCAGTGAGCGCAATGGAGCTCGCACCTGGGCGGTAATCCGGAGCCGTGTAGTTGTACGGTGTAGTCAAAATGTTCGCTGAGCTGGTCAACGAGTCATTCGCGTTGGCTCCAAAGAACGCCTTAATGTTGAACGAGGCGCTGGTTTTGTAGAAACCTTGGTTGGGACGGTATCCCGCAAGAATGTTGTTCTTGAACTGCAGGTTTCCAGAGGTGGCTTGCGCCTCTGTGGTAGCAGCGTCAATGAACAGACCCTTTCTGAAATCCATGAAGATTGAGTTGTGAATCTTCATTTCGCTGTTCCGACGCAGGCGCAAAGCACGTTCGTGCTTGGGGTCAATGGTTGCGGTGACATTTCCGCGGAGCGGTCCAACAGCCGTTACGTTTGAGAACGCGGCAGCAGTCTTAGGAGTGCTGGTAGATCCACTTCCGTCGTTGTCGCACTCAAAACCTTCTGAAGTAGAACCGGAGGATTGGTCCGCAATGGCCGGATCGCGCACAATCAGGGCGAACTGGATTTGTCCGCGGAAACCGAAGTCGCAGTCCATATCGTCATCCAAACCGCGGTAAGCAACAAGGTGCTTCGCATTAACGGTACCGCCGAACCACTCAAAAGAGTCGTCGTTGGTGTAAGACGTTTGAACGTAGTCAATTACTGTGCTGCGTCCAACAGAACCCATGGTGAGACCATTGATTTCCTTGTCGATTTGGTAGGCGTAACCACCAAACTCAATGCGCACGTACTTAAGTACTCCGCTGTTGTCGTTGTCGTTGGGAGTAGCTCCACCGCCGTATTCAGAATCAACAGAGACAGGAAGGCCTTCGATGTTGCCAATGCCCGCTGGTGTTCCTGCAGTAGCATTCGCTGGCAAGTTGTTAGCGGCTTTACCTAAAACAACAATGCCACCCCAGTCACCAATGGCACGGTTACCGACGCCACCGCTTGAAGTAAATACAATGGGCGCATTCTTGGTGCCGTTCGCAACTATTTTTGACCCTTTGGTAATGATGAGGGCAGAACCCGCCACGGCTTTGTTGCCGCGGATCACAGTACCTGGCTCAATCGTTAAGGTCGAGCCATTTTTCACGTAGATCGGACCGCTGATCAAGTACGTGTTGTTGGCCGTCCACCGTGTATTCGTGTTAATCTCGGTTGAAACGGTAACCGTAGGAGCTGTATAAACGGTGTTAGCGGGATCCCAGTTGGTCCAAGTGTCGGTCCACATAGGTTCTGGAGCAGGAGCAAATGCACCACGGAAGGAAGTTGTGGTAAACTGAGGGAAGTCCGGATCGTTAAAATCCACATTGTTCAACGCAATAGAGGTCGTTGAAGGACGGTAGTCAGGTGCCGTGTAGTTGTAAGGATTCACCAGAATGTTGGCCGAAGTTACCAGCGTATCGTTCATGTTATCCCCAACCCATTTCTTTGAATTAAACGTTGCTGAAGTAGTGACCATCTTGTTGGAAGGCTGGCATCCAGCAATGATGTTGTTGCGGAAACGCAAAAGATCTTCCCCAGCGCGGAGCTCTGAGGCCGTACCGTCGACATGAATACCACGCTTCCAATCCATAAAGATTGAATTCAAGATTTTCATTTCGCTGTTGCGGCGAAGGCGAAGAGCGCGCTCAAACTTGCTGTTGATGGTGGCAGTAGGAACGCCGCGAAGTGGGCCAATGGCAGTGAAGTTTGAAAACATCGCTGCAGTTTTTGGCGTGTTGGTTGAACCAGCACCGTCGTTGTCGCATTCAAAACCTTCTGAGGTAGAACCGGAAGATTGGTCCGCAATGTTTGGGTCACGAACGATGAGTCCAAATTGAACTTTGCCTCGGAAGCCAAAATCGCAGTCCATGTCGTCGTCCAAGCAGCGGTATGCTACCAAGTGCTTTGCGTTGACGGTACCGCCAAACCATTCAAACGCATCGTCGTTCACGAATGACGTCTGGAGGTAATCAATTTCTGTAGCAGCTCCAACTGAGCCGAAGGTGAATCCGTTGATCTCCTTATCGATTTGGTAGGCATAGCCTCCAAACTCAAGGCGAATGTATTTGAGGACGCCACTGTTGTCGTTGTCGTCGGGAGTTGCGCCACCGCCGTACTCGGAGTTGGTCGTAACGGGCAGACCCTCGATGTTACCAATGCCGGCGGGCGTTCCAGCCGTTGCATTCGCAGGAAGGTTGTTGGTGGCTTTTCCAAGCACCACAATACCACCCCAGTCACCGATTTGACGGCTGCCTGGTGCGGCGCTTGAAGTGAAGACAATGGGTTGAGACGCTGTACCGGCAGCAATAATTTTTGCGCCCTTGGTAATGATCAGAGCAGAACCTGCAACCGATACGTTACCGCGGATGACGGTTCCAGGCTGAATCGTAAGGGTGGCGTTGTTGGTAACGTAAATTGGGCCTGAAAGCAAGTACACGTTGGAAGAAGTCCACGTTGTGTTTGCAGTGATGTTGGCAGCAACCGTTACCGTTGGGGCGAAGTAAACCGTGGTTTGCGGATCCCAGTTGGTCCATCCAGTGGTCCACATGGGGGTTGGAGCTGGAGCAAAAGCACCACGGTAGTTTGTGGGCTCAAACTTCCAATTCACTTGGGCAAACGACGCTGTCGCTATGGCCGCTAAAAGGAAAAATAAAACTTTTTTCATGAGTAGTTTGAAAATTTGATTCAAAACTACTCGGCGCAGAATACCTGTGTTTTAAGGTATTGTTATGGTTGGGTTATGCGAATGAAAAGGGAATGTTAAGTACTTACAGTCGGTAGGTAAGTCCGAGTGAAATGGTGGGGCCAAAATTGCTCCGCCACATTTGATCATCCCCCTCAGACCACTTTTGGTTGTTGTCGATGTCGTTGAAGAAAATCAAGTCTGGTGCAAGTAGGTCGCGAGCGGTCAACTTGATACTCAGCTTTTCATTGACTTCTTGGTTCAAAGAGAAGTCGAGTACGGCGCGCCCTTTTTCCCAGATGCTGGGCTCTTGGCTTGATCCAACGATAAAAATTCGATCGCCTACCTGATTGAATGCGGCGCTGATTGTGGTACCGGACTCATCATTTTGGTACTGAATACCTGCATTGACAACATACGGCGACTGACCTTGCAGTGGGCGAATGGAATCTGCAGCCGTGGGCAAATTAAGCATTACTTGAGAGCGAATGAGCGCATAGTTTGCAAACACCGTCATCTTATTCAAGACTTTGTGGTCTGGCTTTCCAAACAAGGTGCTCAAAAGCAAGCGCCCTTCGAATTCAAGTCCAAAGTCTACCGCCTTCGGCACGTTGACGAACGTGTATTCTGTAACTACATCCTCACGAGTTGCCTGTTCAATAGGGTTGATGAAGTTCTTGTAAAAGGCAGTCACTGAAAACACTTGGCCCTTCCCAGGGTACCATTCGTAACGAGCGTCGAAATTATCAATCGTTGAACGCACCAGCGAAGGATTGCCGGTAACGACGTAGCGCGTTTGGAAGTCATAGAACGCGAATGGAGCTAACTCCCGGAATTCTGGGCGGTTGAGAGTTCGCGAATAGGAAATTCGCAGATTTTGAGCATCGTCAATGCTGTAAATAAAGTTAACCGAAGGAAGAATGTCAAGACGCGTGCTTTCAACCTGTACCGTATCGTTATTGTCGGTTTTTGAATACATGTTTTGCTCAAAATTCTCCGCACGCAAACCCCAGTTCAAACGGGTTTTTTCCAAAATTCTAGAATCAAACTGAATGAATCCAAATGAAGTGGTGGCATTGGCTAAATAGGAATCGGATGATTTTGTTCCCTCGCGCATGGAGAAGCCGCTCGTTGCATTCATGTTTTGTGCTCCAAAAATCTCTTCAATCGGAGCATTCAATAAATTTTGGTCAAACGTCATGAAATTGGCCAAGACATACCCAAATTGACGAGCGGTGTAGGTTCGGTCCCGATATTGTCCACCAATCCCAACTTTCAAGTTGTTTCGAATACCGAGGTCCACCAAATCAAGAGGTAATTCAAAAGTGGCTTGCCCACTTGTAATGCCCTCAAGATTTAGTCCGTAAAAACGACTGCCAGAATAATCTGGGCCAACGGAAGTAGAGGTAATGCCGGCCCTCCAAGAAGTATCTGGCACATCTGTATCTCCGTAGTAGAGGGTATTTCGCAAGTTGGGCACACTGCGAGAAATGCCGCTGTACGAGGCCAACCACTGAAGTTTCCCTTTGAACGATTCAAAATAGTGGGATCCGTTGAGTTGGCTGCTCAGAATCTGGTTATTGGTAAACCAACGAGCACTTTGGCGAAGGACTTGATTGGGTGCGTCAATAGGTTGGCGTGTGCCATTGCGCATGAGTACCCGGTCTTGTGAGGTAATGGAGTATAAATTTTTCCACCCAATGGTTGTGTTTGGACCCGCGCTGTAGGAGATGTTTGCGAGGGCACCCGCTAAAGTGTTCACCACGTAGTTATCGTCAAGCAGGTCACTTTCCATGAGAGATTCCTCGGTTGAACCCACGGCATTTTGCCAGGACTGACGGCGCGTTGTGTTGTATTGGTTACTCTGATTGTAGGTCAAAGAGTAGATTGCCCCCAGGCGTTTGGTGCCGATATCTTTGCTGCTTCCGCCACTGTACTGAAAGGAAAGTGCAGGTAAAAAAGTCTTGTTTTGAAGCGCCCAATCGTTCTTGAATTTACTCGCAACTTGTACGCGTTCTGCAGATGTAAGTTGGAACATTTGATTGGAGGTAGGCATATTCGTTGGCAATGCGCGAGCACCGTTGTCAACGCCCAACCAGTCTGTTGAGCTCCCTTGGTAATCCAAACGATCTTTAAAAGTGGTAATGGTGTTGTAGCTCGTTGAAAAACTGAACTCATGAAAGGCTTTGCCCGGAAAACTTTTGGTGTTCACTTGAATGACGCCACCCGCGAATTCCCCGGGAAGTTCGGCCGAAGCCGTTTTTACAATCACAAGGTTGTCCAGAAGTGCGGCGGGAAATACGTCAAAAGCAAATGCCTTTCGGTCTGATTCCGTTGAAGGAAGGGGTGCGCCATTGAGGTATGCGGCGTTGTATCGATCGTTCAGGCCCCGGACAATCGCGAATTTATTGTCTTGAATGGAGGCACCTGAAACGCGTTTCAGCACGTCTCCGGTGTTGCGATCCGGCGTCCGACGGATTGACTCGGACGAAATCCCGTCCGAAACCGAAGAAAGAGATTTTTGTTGGATCAGAAGCGCATTAACGTTCTCTCGTGATGCTGAAGCAGTGATGGTAACTACTTCCAAGGCCTCCCCCTTAGCAAATTCCATGGTCACATTGAGTGAAGTTTCACCACCGGGTTTGATCACGACTCCTGAGATGGACTTGTTGGAAAATCCAAATGACTTCACCAGAATGGTATAGGTTCCAGCGGCCGCACTCAACGAATACTCGCCATCGAAATTGGTGAGGGTGGTCAGATTCGTGCCCTCTACCAGGATGCGTGTACCGGGCATCGTTTCTCCGGTAGAACCGTCCACCACGGTCCCAACTAACTTGCCAGACTGCGCAAAGGCAGAAACATTCCAAACAAAAACCGAAACAATGAGGAGGATGCGGTACATGGCGAACAAGGAATTACTGGATTTATTCAATGCACAAAGTTCGCCCTGCAACATATCCTCAAGATTACGGGTATGTTAGCTAGATGTTACCAAGTTCATTTCATTTGAGCGCACCCGACCATTGATCGGGGCGCAATTCTATTGATTTCGAACAGGTTGAATATGCAGCAACAAAAAAGCCCCACATTCCTGTGAGGCTTCTTGTTTGTGGCTCCCCTATTCCTCAAAAGATGCAGCTATAATGCGCTGATTGAATCATAACGATTAGGAAATTGAAGGGTTGAACTTCGAGCAAGTTTACAAGAGGTCTACTTGTCATTCAACCCAACGCCAAACCCAAACAGTGCAGCAACCAAGGCCAGGTGAATAATCAAAACTGCCTTTTGCCAAGTGGGTCTGTCATTCCATTTTTGTTCTGGATTGAATGGGTCAAATGCCAATCCAATCCCGAGAGAAGCTGCTCCTTGAACATAGTCTTTAGAGAAAATGGCTTGGTATAAGCCTAAGAATAAAAAACCAATGTAGAGGTACTTGCTGAAAGGTGCGTTCATTTTAAGTCTATTCGATTTAGTCCAAAATTAAAAATTCTTTTTGGAAAAAACAAAAGATGCAACTAGCCTAACTCACTGACGGACAAAGAAAAAGCCATCATTTCTGATGGCTTGTCCAGTGTGGCTCCCCCTGCTGGACTCGAACCAGCGACCCTCTGATTAACAGTCAGATGCTCTAACCAACTGAGCTAAGGAGGAATGTCCCGTAAATGGGGTTGCAATATTACGAAGGCGCAGGCAAATTCACAAACGTCGGGTCCGTAAAATGCCGGTGTGGTGCGGTATATTTGCTTAAAATCTGCAAAATCAAGCTACCATGGGCCTTTTGATCGTTGGAACCGTCGCATTCGACGCCTTGGAAACTCCGTTCGGGAAAACCGACAAAATCCTGGGCGGTGCGGCCACCTACATTGGATTGAGCGCCAGCCACTTTGTGCCCAAGAGCCATTTGGTGTCCGTGGTGGGCGGTGATTTTCCGCAGGAACACATGGACCTGTTGGCGTCCAAAGGGGTGGACCTGAGCGGCTTGCAGGTGAAGAAAGACGAAAAGACGTTCTTCTGGAGCGGCAAGTACCACCTGGACATGAATTCGCGGGACACCGTGGACACACAGTTGAACGTGTTGGCGGATTTTGACCCCGTCGTGCCGCAGGAATTCATGCACTGCACCTACCTGATGCTGGGCAACCTGGTGCCGGCCGTGCAAAAGCGCGTGTTGGCCCAATTGCCCCAGCGCCCCAAACTCATTGTGCTGGACACCATGAACTTTTGGATGGAAAACGCCTTGCCGGATTTGCTGGAAGCCATTAAAGAAGTTGACGTCCTCACCATCAACGACGAGGAGGCGCGTTTGCTCTCCGGGGAGCTGAATTTGGTGAAGGCCGCCCGCAAAATCCGCACCCTGGGCCCCAAGACCTTGATCATCAAGAAAGGGGAGCACGGCGCCTTGCTCTTTGGCCAGAACGACGAAATTTTCTTCGCCCCGGCCCTTCCCCTGGCGGACGTGGTGGATCCCACCGGCGCGGGCGACACCTTCGCGGGCGGCTTCATTGGCTACCTGACGCAAACGGACGATACCTCCTTTGAAAACATGAAGCGCGCGTTGCTTTATGCCGCCACCATGGCCAGTTTCTGCGTGGAGAAATTCGGCACAGAGCGCCTGAACACCCTCACCACGGAGGAAGTTGCGGCTCGTCGGGCCCTATTCACGCAGCTGGTGCACGTTCATCCGGTCTCCTGAGTCCCTTTTGAAGCCCCATGCGCGCGGATAAGTACTTGTGGTCGGTCCGACTGTTCAAAACCCGGGCACTGGCGGCAGAAGCGCTCAAAACAGGCCGCGTCAGCCAAGGCGATGCCGTTCTGAAGGCCTCCAAGGTTTTTAAGGCCAGAGAAACGTTTGAAATCCGGCACCACGGGTACCGCGAAACCTTTGGGGTGTTGGACTTGCCCACCTCCCGCGTGGGAGCCGCGCTGGTTCCCAACTTCTTGGCCGTAACCACCCCGGCGGAAGAACTGGAGCGCAAGGAATTCTTGCTGCTCGCCCAAAAGTTGACCCGGCCCCGCGGCCAGGGCCGCCCCACCAAAAAAGACCGTCGGGATATAGACGGTTGGGAGGGGTAGCGCAACGCCGCCGTTTGCGCGAAGCGGGCTCATTTCCAACACCTCCAACCAAATTAAAAAAGGCCGCCCCTTTCGGAGCGGCCTCTTTCCAATCCCGCCGATGGCGGGGAAAGCGAAATTTAGTTGAAGAAGTAGCGCACGCCTACCTGCATCTGCCAAACAGAGTTCAAACTGGCGTCCTTGTCGTAAGACTCGGTGCGCAGTTCGTTGTTGGTCATGGTGTAGTTGTACGTTTGGTTCTTGATGTTGTAGGTCAAAGGAGCAGTCAAAACCAAGCGGTCTGCGATGCCCCAAGCGTTGTTCAACAAGTTGCCGGCGTTGTACAGATCCAAACGCAATTGGAAGCGCTGGGTGGTTTTGCCGGACTTGATGGCGAAGTCCTGTTGGATGCCCAAGTCGATTTGGTTCAACCAAGGAAGGATGACGCCGTTGCGCTCGGTGTAGTTGCCTACACGGCTGGTGGCGTAGGGAGACTGAGCCAAGTAGGCGTTGAAGGCCTCTTTTTGCTCAGCAATGGTGAAGAGTACGTCGCCCGCGGTGTTTTTGATGTCGGACCACGTCAAATCATCGGCACTGGTGGGAACCCACATGAGGTCGTTGCCGGCCAATTGGTCTCCGTTCACGTCGCCAACAACGCGCAAGGTTGCGCGGCCTTGGTTGTAACCTTGGTAGAAAGCGCTGAACGTGGTGGTAGCAAACTTGCTCCAGTTCAAGCGGTAGGTACCGGCAGCAATAACGCGGTGGCGCTGATCGAAGTCTGAGTAAGCCAGGTCCGGACGGTTGTTGCCGTTGCGGGTGAAGTTGTCGCGCCAAGAGGAGTAGGCAATGGAACCGCCGGTGATCATGTCCTTGGCCTCGCCAAAGTTGTAAGCGGCCATGGCGTACCAGTTTTTCGCGAACTGCTTCTCCAATTTAGCCGTGACGCTGTACGAGTAGCCTTCGTTGGTGTTGCCCAGGATGATGGCGTCGTTGATGAAGTCGTTCTCGCGCATGGCGTTGTTCTGCGCGGTGCTGGACAAGCCGGCACCCGGGAAGATGGGGCGCGAACCGTTGGCGGTGTTCAGGGTGCTGTCGGACAACACCTGGTTGGCGTTGTAGTAGAAAATGTTGTTGATCGTCTTGGAGTAGATGGCCTCCAAGCTGGCTACCCAGCCGCCATTCAACTGCTTGTCTAGGGCGATGTTGGTACGCCACGTCTGCGGGAAGCGGAAGTTTTTCTCCGTCATGGCCAAACTGTAGGCAGAAGGCAAGGTGGGGTTGGCCGGGATGTGAGACGTTACGTCTGGGCTGAATGCGTAGTCCGTGGTGTTGTCTTTGCGCAAGGAGCCGGTCAGGATGCCGTTGTTGCCCACTTGGTTGGAGATCCACACGAAAGGAGGACGGCCGCTGAACAAGCCGCTACCGCCACGGATTTGCAACGTGCGATCGCCCAATACGTCGTAGTTGAAGCCCACGCGGGGAGAGAACAACGGGTTGGTGCTGGGCAACTGGCCGGTGGAGAAGGATTTCTCAACGCCGTTGGGATCCAAGAAGGTCAGGGTCTCCACGGTGTCGTTGTTCAATGCGGTGTTGGCGAAGATGGGCACGTCCACGCGAACGCCCACGGTTACTTTCAACTTGTCGTCCAACGCGCTGTACACGTCCTGGATGTAAGCACCGGGCATGGCCACTTGGGTCTTGGCGGTAGGCAATGCACCGTTCTCCAAAGCGGAGTAGGTCAGGGCGTAGCGACGCAATTCCAAGGTGTCTGAACCGGCCGCTTGGTTGGCGATGGCGTAGAAATCATCCAAGCTGTTGAATACGTACTGGCCGTAGTAGGTAGGCGTGAACGTGTTCCAGAAGGTGAAGTGTTCAAAGTTCACGCCGCCGGTGATGGTGTGCGCTCCTTTGTACCACGTGGTGTTGTTTTGCAACTGGAAGGTGTTGGTGTTCAACACGTTGTTTGGCGTGAAGGGCTCGTAACCAAAAGAGGTGTAGGTGCTTCCGTCCTTCATGATGTCCACCAACGGGAAAATGCCGCCCTTGGAGCTGCGGTAGTCGCGGTTGGCAGTAAAGCCCACCTGGAACTGGTTGGACAACTGGTTGCCCACGCGGGTGTTCCATTCGCCAATCACGGAGTGGATGTCGTTGTTGATGACGTAGTTGGTGTTCTCAAAGTTCATGGCGTTCTTGGTGCCGTTGCGGTTGCCAGAAACGACGCCCGAGTTGGAGGACAACACGTCGCGGCGTGAGCGCAGGTAGTTGTAGCGGATGGACGCCTTGTTGTTGTCGTTGATGTTGAAGTCCAACTTGGCCAGGGCTTTGTTGGAGAAGGTCTCCAGGTTGTAGCCGTCGATGCGGCCCGTTTCGTAGCCGTACTTGCTCTTCAAGAAGGCAGAAAGGGTCTCCATTTCAGCGCGGTCCACGCGGGTGACATTGGGATCGCTGGGGTCAGAATCCACGTCTTTGGCCGCAAACAAGGTAGCGGGGTCTGAGCGGCGCTCGCCCTCGGCGTTGATGAAGAAGAAGATCTTGTCTTTCTTGATGGGTCCGCCCAAGCGGAAACCAAACTGCTGAACTTGGAAGTCGTTCACCTTCACGGCAGAGCCGGACTTGGTACCGTCTGCCTTGGTGTAGCGGATGGTGTCTCCCAGCATGGATTGGTTCCGGACGTTGGTGAACATGGAACCTTCTACGGTGTTGGAGCCGGAACGCGTTACGGCGTTGATGCCGGCGCCGGTGAAGCCGCCCTGGCGGACGTCAAAAGGAGCGATGTTCACCTGTACTTCTTGGATGGCGTCCAAGGAGATGGGGGTGGAGTTGGTCTGACCGCCGGGGGAGGAAGCCAAGCCAAAGCTGTTGTTGAAGATGGAACCGTCGATGGTTAAGTTGTTGAAGCGGCTGTCGTTGCCCGCGAAGGAAACGCCGGATCCGGCCGTGGAAGCCACGGAAGAAGGACGGCTCTGGGGGGTCAAACGCACGAAGTCGTTCAACGAACGGCTGAATGTAGGCATGGTGGCCAACGTTTGCGCGCTCACGTTGGTGGAGGCGCCGGTGCGCTGGGAGTTCATGACTTCGTTCTTGTTGGCCGCTACCACCACGTCGCTCAATTGCGTGACGCTTTCGCCCATGGTGATGTTCAAGCGCAGGCTTTGGCCCAAGCTCAATTGCAAACCGTCGCGGGTTTCCGTGGAGTAGCCCAGGGAAGATACCTTAATGGTGTAGGGACCGCCTACGCGGAGACCGTCCATCATGAAGCGCCCGGTGGCGTCCGTGAGGGCGGTGTAGCGGGAGCCGGACGGAGTGTGTACCGCCACAACACCAGCACTTTGCAAAGACTCACCGCCTTTTCCGATCACCTTTCCGGCGATGGATGCAGTGGTCACGTTTTGCGCCCAGGCAGTGACCGCAGCCACCATCATCAGCGCAAAGAAGCCGATTTGTGTTAATTTTTTCATGTGTTTAGTTGAGGGTTTGGGGGCAAAATTAAAAAACCCAACCAAACGGGGAGCGTGCTGATTGTTAACTTGTTGTAAACAAACCAACACCATTGTGCTCTAAAAATGCCCGCAAAAACTTACAAAACACCGGAAAACAAAGTGCTCAAGCGCGGGTTGCCCAGCGGCACCGCCTGTTGGCAACTTTTTACTTTGGTACGGGCCCGGCGGGGGGTGCGTTAGAAACCCAAACGGAGCTTCGTAGCCTCACGCAAACACCACCAGCGGCAAGCGCAAGCCTCACGCAAACACCACCAGCACCGCGCCCTTTTCCACGGCCTTGCCGGCCTCCACGTGTACCGATTTGATGGTTCCGGACGCTGGGGACTTCAGGTTGTTTTCCATTTTCATGGCCTCCAAAACCAGGAGGGGATCTCCCTCCTGAACCTCTTGGCCGGGGGCTACTTCCACCCGCAGCACCATGCCAGGCATGGGGGCTTTAACTTCCTTTACCTTGCGCACGGCACCGCCGCCCATGCCCATGGATTCCAGGAGTCGGTCCAAGGCGGTAGAAGACTTTACCGTGCAGTCTTGGCCGTTGATCAGCAGGCGAACTTTTTTCTGTTCCGGCTGGTGCGCCACAATCCGCACCTCAAAGGAACGGTTTTGGTGCAGCAGCAGCGCGTGTCCGGGTCCCAACGGGCGAATTTCGGTGTTTCCGACGCCGCTCAAATCCAGCAGCGCGTCTTCCAGGCGGTGTTCCAACATGCCAACGAAGGTACACACGGGAATTCCTCGTACCTTAGCCCATCCCACCAAATCGTGTGATTTTTTCCTCCTTTCTATGGCCATTCAGCTCGCGCAACTCATCCTCAGCCTGTCCATTCTCATCGTACTTCACGAGTTGGGGCACTTTCTTCCCGCCATTGCCTTCAAAACGCGCGTGGAGAAATTTTACCTCTTTTTCGACCTCTGGTTTTCCATCTTTAAAAAGAAAATTGGCCACACGGAAGTAGGCTTGGGCTGGTTGCCCTTGGGCGGCTACGTGAAGATTGCCGGCATGGTGGACGAAAGCATGGATACGGAGGCCTTGAAAGAGCCCGCCAAGCCCTGGGAATTCCGCAGCAAAAAACCTTGGCAGCGCCTCATCATCCTCCTGGGCGGTGTTACCGTCAACTTCCTTTTGGCCATTGTTATTTACGCCGGCGTCATGGCCTACTGGGGCAAGCAGTACGTGGCTACCGCAGACCTGAAGTACGGCATTTGGGCCCTGGAAACCGGTGAAAAACTGGGCCTCCAAAGCGGGGACCGCATTGTTTCCGTCAACGGAAAATCCGTCCCCAACTTCTCTGCCGTTCAAGTGGAAATCCTGCTGGGCGGCGGCGGCACCGTGGAGGTGAACCGCAACGGATCCATTGTTTCTCTGCCCATTAACGACGCCTTCATCAAGCAAGCCCTGGAGGCCAAAGAACCTATGGCCATGCCCCGCGTTCCCTTTGTGGTGGACCAGTTCTCTGCCGGCTCTGGCGCGGAAAAGGCCGGCCTGCAAAAGGGCGACAGCCTGGTAGCGCTGAACGGCCAACCCCTCTCTTTTTACGACGAATACCTGAAGGCCCTCCCCGCCTTGAAAGGGCAACAGGTGCAGGTGGACGTGGTGCGCAACGGCCAAGCAATGACCTTCCCGGTTCAGTTGTCCGACGCCGGAAAGATGGGCATTGGCCCAGTCTTCGACTTGTCCCGCTACTACGCAGTGCGCAACGAAACCTTCGGCGGCTTCGCCGCCGTTGGAGAGGGCTGGAACGTGGCGGTGGAGCGCCTCACCTACTACGTGCGCCAATTCAAGGTGATTTTCTCCCCCGAAACCGGTGCCTACAAGGAAGTGGGCGGCTTCTACGCCATCCTCAAGCAGTACCCGGCCGAGTGGGACTGGCGTGGGTTCTGGGAATTCACGGCCTTCCTCAGCATCATGCTAGGCTTCCTCAACGTACTCCCCATTCCTGCGCTGGACGGCGGTCACGCCGTGTTTGTCATTGTAGAAATGATTACGGGCAAGGCCCCCAGTACGCGCATCTTGGAAGTAGCGCAAACCATTGGCTTTGTGTTGTTGCTGGGCCTTCTGCTTGTCGCCAACGGCAACGACATCCTGCGCGCGCTGCAGTAAGCGCGTTCAGCCCAGGGCCACGTCCAGAATCATCATGACCAAGAATCCGCCAATGAAGCCCAAGGCGGCGGTGTCTGTGTGCTTGTCCCGCTGGGTTTCCGGCACCACCTCCTCAATGACCACATAAATCATGGCGCCGGCGGCGAAGGCCAAGGCGTAGGGCAGTATGGGTTGAAACACCAAAACAGCGGCGGCTCCAATGACCCCAGCAATGGGCTCCACTACGGCACTCAGTTGGCCATAGAAGAACGCTTTCCGGCGGGATACGCCAGACCGACGAAGGGGCATGCTCACGGCAATGCCTTCGGGGAAGTTTTGCAGGCCGATGCCAATGGCCAGGGCCATGGCGCCACCGAGTTCAGCACCGTCGAGTCCGGCGGCTGCGGCGCCGAAGGCGACGCCGACTGCCAATCCTTCGGGGATGTTGTGCAGGGTAATGGCCAATACGAGGAGTGTGGTGCGTTTCCACTGCGTTTTTAAGCCTTCGCTCTCGTCTTGCCCAAAATTCAGGTGCAGGTGGGGGACTAATTTGTCCAGGCCAAACAGGAAGAGGGCGCCGGCGGCGAAGCCGACGGCGGGCGGAAACCACGGCAGCATGCCCTGCGCCTCAGACATTTCAATCGACGGCGCCAGCAGGGACCAGTAGGAGGCGGCAATCATCACGCCCCCGGTAAAGCCCAGCATTCCGTCCAGGGCCTTGCGCGGAAGGTCCTTGAACAGAAACACCAGGGCCGCGCCGGAGGCGGTCACCAGCCACGTGAAGGTGGTGGCGAGCAGGGCTTGCACCACGGGGTGCAGCTCGGTAAAGGAGGCAATCAGCTCGTCGAACACAGGATTTTGGTTTTGCGGTTAATGGGTTTCGTTGGTGAATGGCGCGCCGCTTCCCTGCGGATGGGCCTGCACCCAAATGTTTTTGGCGGCGAGGGCAGACAGGTGGAGCCGACGGTCGTCGTCCTGCAAAACGCGGGTTCCGTCGAAGGGCAGCACTTCCACGAGGGTCCAGGAGGACTGGGGGACCGCGCCTACTTGGGTGAGGTAGTTCAGCAATTCGTCGGTGCGGTCTGCGGCGCCCACCACGGTGAAGGGGGTGCCGGGGGGCAGTTGGTCCAGCAGAATGCCCGCGGCGGCGGGCCAGGAACCGTCGGCCTGGGGAATGGGGTCGCCGTGGGGGTCGTGCGTGGGGGTGCCCAGGAAGCGGTCCAAGCGGCGGATGAGTTCCGGACTTTGGACGTGTTCCAGTTCTTCGGCGAGGTCGTGCACTTCGTTCCAGCCAAAGCCCAGGGTTTCGGCCAGAAAGACTTCCCAGAGGCGGTGCCGTCGGACGACGGCGGCGGCCGCGACGCGGCCGGCGTCGGTCAGGGCCACTCCCTTGTAGCGTTCGTAGTCCACCAGGCCTTTTTCTGCCAGGCGTTGCAGCATGTCCGTGGCGCTGGAGGCCTTGGTTTGCACGCGGTCGGCCAGGGCGTTGGTGCCAATGCGGGGCTGGGCCAGGGCAAAAACGGCTTTGAGGTAGTTTTCCTCAGCGGAAGTCAGTACAGGGGCGGGAACCAATGCGGTCACAAGGCGACGATTTGGATGAGTCAAAAATAAAAGTTAGACAAATCTAAAAAAGAATGTCGAACCAACCAAATGGGGGCGAATGCGAAAAGCAGTTGGGGGATTGTTGGCCCCGCAATCCCCCCTCCTCCCCGTCCGGACCAAATTGTACCTTTGGAAGGTGCGGAACACCGACTTCTTCTTTTCCGACGTCCACTTGGGCGCTCCCGATGCGGCCAGCAGCCGCCTGCGCGAGCGGATGCTGGTGGATTGGCTGCGGTCCATTGCGCCCCGAGCCCGGTCCCTGTACATTGTGGGGGACCTCTTCGACTTTTGGCTGGAGTACCGCCACGTCGTCCCCAAGGGCTTCGTCCGGCTCCAAGGGGTTTTGGCGGAACTGGCGGACCAAGGCGTTGAAATCCATTTGTTTCGCGGCAACCACGACCTCTGGTACGGCTCCTATTTGGCCGACGAGTTGGGGCTCATCGTGCATTCGGAACGGGTGTTGTACACGGAGTTGCACGGTCTTCGCGTCTGTGTGGGCCACGGCGACGGTCTGGGCCCCGGGGACACGGGGTACAAGTGGCTGCGTCGGTTCTTTACCTTCCCGCTCTTTGTGGGGATTTTCCGCTGGGTGCATCCCGACGCCGGCATCGGATTGGCGGGTTGGCTGAGCCGAGGTTCCCGCGCCCGGACGGGGCATCTGGACGCCGAGTACCACGGACACGAGTCCGAGGCGTTGTGGCAGTGGGCGCGCGCCGCCCAAACCCAGCGGCCGGTGGACCTCTACCTCTTTGGGCACCGCCACCTCCCCCTGGATTTGGAGGTTCCCAACGGCGCCCGCTACATCAACCTCGGCGACTGGATTACGTCGTTCACATACGTGGAATTGGGTCCCGACGGTGCGGCATTGAAGCACGGGATGTCGTAACTTCCCTCTGATGAAATTTCTACTCAAGAGCGTGTGGTTGGCCGGGATGGCCCTGGCCGCAGGTGCTGTGCAGGCCCAATCGTTTGAAGCGTCGTCCCGCGTGGCGCAGCTGATGCTGGGCACCGGCTCGCAACTTGGCAGTACGTTGGCGACGCCGCCTGTGGGCTTCCTGGTGGAGAATGGGATTGCCAACGACTTCCTTTCTTCCGGCTGGACCTTGGCCAGCAGTTACGCGGTGTATTCCGCGGGCTACCGAAACGCCGACGGCTATTCCCACCATTTGGCAGGAAGCGCGCGGTTTAATGTCCACTTCCCGATTTGGGAGCGCTGGGACACCTACGCCGGCCTGGGGGTAGGGGTGGCCGTGTTCCCCAAACTGTCCGCGGGCCTGGTGGCCAACGTGGGCGCCCGCTATGCCCTGCAAGGCCCCTGGAGCATTGCCGCCGAGGCCGGCTACGGCCTCTCCTGGCTCAATGTGGGGGTGGGGTATGGGTTGTGAATGGAATAAAGAGCATTCAGAATACTATTAGATTCAATAAAAAAAGGGGCACTCGATCGAGTGCCCCTTTTTAGTTAATGGCCTATAAACCCTACGAATCAACGTTTTTTGACTACTTTGAAAGTGCGTCG
>Ga0208682_1000089_pt1 | contig 26613 bp, 29 predicted proteins | sample Colrivmeta156802_FD_187687 | JGI IMG/M metagenome (GOLD analysis project Ga0208682, IMG submission 187687) | Estuarine microbial communities from the Columbia River estuary - metaG 1568-02 (SPAdes) (version 2) | ecosystem: Environmental > Aquatic > Marine > Intertidal zone > Estuary | place...
CGGAGAGTACATTACGACGAGCATCTCCAAGAAGTGACATCACGCAACAAACTCGTCACTACCACGCGCGAGAATGATCTGACCTGACTCTTCAAGCGAACGGATGACTTTAACGACAGCTAGCTGCGCCTCTTCTACCTGTGTCATACGAACAGCACCGAGCACTACGATTTCTTCTTCTAGGTTCTCACCTGCGCGCTCTGACATGTTCTTGATAACTTTGGATTTGACTTCCTGCCTAACGCCCTTGAGAGCCATGGCGAGCTCTTTTGGATCGACTTGACGAAGAATGAGCTGGATGGCTTTATCCTCAAGCTGTACGATGTCTTCAAAGACAAACATACGGCTTTTAACCTCGTCTGCTAGAGATGGGTCGTTTGTTTCTAGACCCTCGAATATAGACTTCTCTGTTGCTCTGTCGCTTCTGTTTAGAATGTCTACCAGTAGCTGTATGCCGTCTTGTCCTGCGCTGTCTGACGACTGGTTGGTTGCCACGGCTGCAAATTTACGGTTTAGCGCAGACTCTACGTGCGCCACCACCTCAGGAATGGTCCGGTCAAGTCTGGCTATGCGTAGAGAAACTTCGCGCTGTACCTCCTCTGGTAGGCCTCCTAGAACAAGAGACGCCATGTGAGGCGGCATGTGCGACATGACGAGAGCTATGGTCTGGGGGTGTTCCTCTCTTAAGAAAGAGAGCACCTGGCGAGGGTCAGCTTTACGTAGAAACTCAAACGGAGCGTCAGCTATAGAAGCAGAGAGGCGATCTATTATCTCTTTAGCACGATCTGGTCCTAGAGAAGCTTGGAGAAGCTGTTTGGCAACATCGACGCCGCCGTTAGTGAAACTCTCTCTAGCTTGAGCTATGGCTGAGAACTCTACTAACACATTCTCAGCGTCAGAGCGTCGCACTATCTGCTGCTTGGCTATCTCTGTAGCTATCTCTTCTACTTCAGACTCTCTAAGTAGCTGCATGACGCGACCAGCACGGTCTTGTCCTAGGCACATCAATAAGATGGCGGCTTTCTGTGTTCCTGTCAATGAATCTTGTGCCATGTTATCGCCTAGGGTCTGATAGCCACGTCTTGAGAACCTGCGCAACTGCCTCTGGCTGCATCTGAGACATCGAGCTTAAACGTTCCTGGGTTTCATCTTCGTCGTCGTCGTCTTCATCGTCTTCATCGTCGTCTTTAGAACCAGCTCCTAGATTCAGCCCAGCTACGTCTATGTTCTCTACTACAACAGTCCTGGCTTTCTTCACGCTTCTGTAAGCAAAGAAAGCCATGAGAGCTAGAGCGAGTGATACTAAGGCTGTGCGGATGAGAGCGAATAGTTCTCCCTGTGACTCTTGAGCAGCAGCTTCTTTCTGAGCTGCAGCTAACTCGTCGTCAGCCTGTGCAAACGGCATCCTGGTTACAACAACCTGGTCTCCACGTTTTTCGTCAATACCTGCAGCTGCAACCACTAGGTTCTCTATCTGCTCTATTGTAGCTTCATCTACTGCTTGATCGTCTACGGCTACGGCTACAGATAGTCTCTCTATCTCTCCAGGCGCAGCGTTTACTTCTTGCACCACTCTGTCATACACATAATCTCGCTGGGCGTTGTCTTTAGTGTAGTCCGTGGTCGCGTTTTGATTGTTGCCGGCAACGGGGGCGCCGTCTGGTCCTAGCACTGAACTTGAGTTTGGAGTGACGCCGTTGTACTCCTCTCCTGATGATGACTCTGTGTCTATAAGACCAGTGTTTGCATCGCCACTGCCTTCAGGCTTAGAGTAAGTCTCGCTGACCGATTTCACTTGATCCATGTTCAGTGTAACGTTTACTTGAACCGCTGCACGTCCAGGACCAGCTACGCGTGTTATTAGCTGTGAAATACTGGCGCTGAGACCGGATTCAAACTCTGCTTCTTTCCCGCTGCCAGAGGAGGCAGCCAGCCCAGCAGAGCCTGGCGCGTGAAGCATCACTCCATTGGCGTCAGCTACAGTGACATCCTCTGGAGACATGTCGCGCACAGACGAGGAAACTAAGTACACTATGCTTGATATCTGACTCTCTGACAACGTCTTAGCGGTCCTTACTAAAACGCTGGCTGTAGGGTTTCCGGCCTCGTCTACAAAAGAGCTTTGAGGAGGGAGCGCTAGATGGACTACTGCCATCTCGATACCCTGGATTTCGCCTATCGTGCGCGCTATCTCTCCCTCTAGAGCTCTCTGATAGGCGGTTCTTGTTCTGAATTCGCTTGTTGTTATACCTTGTTTATCAAGTAGAGCGTAGCCGTCATTATTTTTCGGGAGACCTTGCTCAGAGAGGGCTAACCTGGTACGATACACGTCGTCTTTAGGTATCATGATAGTAGCGCCGCCGTCTTTCAACTCGTAAGATACTCCACGAGTGTCAAGCTCTGACACTACACTTGCAGCGTCGCTCTCGCTTAGGTCTGTATATAGAGGCGAGAGTTGAACACTCTGGCCGCCGCTTGTTATGAGCAATAGAGCTGAAGCTATGATAGCGACAACGCCAGCTCCTATAGCTATGCGCTGAACAGGGTTGGCGTTAGAGAGTAGTCTCTTGATTCTTTCAAGTATGTTCTGCATATTATACCGGCATTCTCATGATCTCGTTAAAAGCCTCAACAGCACGGTTTCTCACTGCAACGGCTAGCTGTAATGTTAGTTGAGATTCAGCAGCTTTTGTCATGTAATCAGCCGGTGTTATTTTGCCGAGAGCCGCTAACTCGCTAGCTTTGTCAGACTCAGCAACTGCTCCCTGTACTGAGTCTAGCGCTTTTGCAAGCGAAGCTCCAAAACTACCAGATGAGCCTTCGCTTTTAGAAGAAGACTGAGTAGAGTCAAGAGACGGCATTGATATGCGCTTGATGCTGTCTGTGCCTATAGGTGAGATACCGTTTATCTTCATGATTATCTACCGATGTTCAACATTGACTCGTATGCCGCTCTAGCTCTCTCAAAGACGCTAGCGTTGGCTTGGTAGGCGCGTTGGGCTTCTATCATGTAGACCATCTGCTCTCCTAGATCTATGTCGGGTCTTCTAACCATGCCGTTCTCATCAGCCAGCGGGTGTCCTGGTTCGTAAGTTAACAGGCCGTCGGCAGAACCAAACTCAGCTCCTGTCACTTGAACGCCGCCGCCGTCTACTGAGGATACAAGAACGAATCTCTCTTGGAATGCTGGCTGATCTGTGCTGCGGACAGTGTTTACGTTGGCTACGTTATCTGCTATAGCATCAAGCCAGAACTTATGTACCCCTAGACCACTTGCTGAGACCCCGAAAGTGGAGAACGAGGTTGAACCGATTTTATTTATCTCCATGGCCGCATCACTGTCCGGAGATCGCTGTTCTCAGCATTGAGTATCGGTTGTTTAGTGCTGCAACTACCAGCTGGGTTCTCAACAGCGTCTCAGTTTGTAAAACCATCTCAGTATCTAAGCTGACGTTGTTACCGTTTAATCTAGTCGGGGCGGCTGACTCTGCTACGCTAGGAGAGGCACTCTCTGGCGAACCTGACTCTATAGCTGATTGTAAAACAGACTCAAAATCCACTAGCTTTGCTCTGTAGTTAGGTGTCTCTACGTTAGCTACGTTGTCTGCTATCGCAGCGTTACGTGCGTCAAGGCCTCTTAATGAAGCCTGTAAAGCCCTGGTGGTGACGTCTGATATCGGTAGGATGCTCATACTGAAAAACTCTCTCTCAAGCCTTCCTGGAATTTAAACCCGCATCCTGCTGGGAAACTGAAGTAAGTTTCGGACCCACTTTAAGGGGTCTAAAAGTTACTGAGCTTTAGATATACCGAGAGACTCTCTAACGCGTAAAAGGGCAGACTCCCATCTGGCGTCTACTCTGGCGGCTCCTGATTCTATTATACATCCACCTTTAGACACAGACTCGTCTGGAACTATACGGACAGACCCTGTAGGTAGCTGGTTTTTGAGAGTATCTACATCAGATTCGTGGCAGCGTACAACCGACGGCTCACGGCTAGCTAGAAGCGCAACACCGCGCTCTAGTGATTCTAGTACAGCACCTTCGCGAGTAACTTCTCGCTCTAGAATGGTTTCACAGAGCTCGTAAGCTAGCTCTACAGCCTTGCGCTCCGCCTCTTTTACAGAGAGCGCGTCTTGTTTCTCAAGAGCAGCCCTAGCTGCCTCTAGTGCTGAGAGGGCGCTAACTAGATCTTTAGTTAAGTTTTCATGCTCTGCTCTGAGAGTCTCTTTCTGACGCTCTAGCTCCATCTCGGCCATCTGCCTGCCGTCTTGGTATCCTATCTCACGGGCGCGTCTCTTGTCGTCCTCAGAGAGAGGTCTTGAGGACGTGACAGAGGCGTCGTTTGAGTCTCTGAGATCTGGGAGCCAGAAGGGTGTTACTTTAGAACCGGCAGGTATTTTTCTTCTAACTGTCTCGCTCATCTGAACTTCCTCCCTTCATCCTCTTGACGCCATTTTCTGATGATCAGAACTAACTTGGCGGGGTCAGTGTCGGCCATATCCTTGGCGGCGAGACGGGCGTCTCTAGCCTGAGGGGTCTCCCCGTCGGTAGTGACCCGGTCGAAGGGATCAGAGGGGGTTATTATGTCGTTTAGAAACTCCGGGCGTTTATCGTCAGGGTCTATCTCACCTACTGAGATCCTAGAGCTGTCTGATGGGCGTGAGACCTTAGTTGAGCTCTTGCCACGAGTAGAGGAGCGCGACTCTATTTTACGTTTAGCTGGCTTTATAACTTTGAGGCTTTGCTCTCTGGAGTCATCAAAAGCAAAGAGCCCAGCCGCCAGTACGATCACACCTAAAACCAAGAGCACAGCTACAGTAGCGTTCATTAGACCCTCTTATCAAAGAGAGAAGCTGAGTCTCTACGACTCGTGTGCGGTACTTTACGTAGGCTATCTCTGATAGAGGTCATGCGAGACTCTATCAAAGCTATAACTTCCTCAGTCTCGGCAAGTAGCGCTACGGCAGCGTCGTAGTCTCCCGGCTCTAGAGAGTCTGGTGTATCATTTAGATTTAGCGGCTCAGGAGCAGACGGCTGGACGTCACCTTTTACGAGACGGTCCAGAGCCTCAATGTACTCGTCCAGCTTAGCACCCATCCGCTCGAGCGGATGGGAGTCGCTCACGCTTTAGCTACTAGGGAGCTGTTAGTTGCAGACTCTGGCTCTACTGCGAGAGCGGCTGCGGCGTTAGCAAACGCACCGCCGATTGAGTCAAGCATCTCACGTACGCGTGAAATTCTTCCTGCTTCGTTGCGAATCGAAGCGGATAGAAGCTCGCCGTAAGACCAAGCGTAGATGCTCATGAGGCCATCTGCTCCGTCCCAGTCTGACATCTCGATACCTTCTAGAAGGTGTGAGATGATCTCCTGCGCGTGAGCTACGAGCTGGTGTGAATCGGAGATGCGTCCCTCGATTATCGCCATCTCGGCTTGCTGTAAGTCACGCTGAATTCTCTCGAAACACATAACAACGACACGAGCCGGTGTGAGTGTTGTTGAAGAGACATCAGCAAACTTTTCGCGTGCTTCGGTGATCTCTGCTTGTGTGTGGTCTTCTCTGTTTGCCATTGTTACCTCATTGATAGCTGAAATTGGTATCCTGATGATACTGGTTTCCCAGATGCCATCCTTGGCAAACGCACAGGCGATGCTTGTGGCGTTAGATGAAGTTTCGGAACAATATCGGACATGCGCGCGATAGCTCTTAGACGGGTCGGATTTCTGATGTTAGGCCTACTTGCAGGTTGCGGCGGTACAGCGATAGAGACAGGCGTTAGGACTAGCTCGGATTTTGCCCCAAACGAGACCGGTGCGCAGCCTGAGAGTCTAGTTATAAACGACGAGAACGTCTTTCCTAAGTTCAAGTCCAGTGTGAAGTACTACGTAACTCACTGCCCAGAAGGTGAGATTTCCTTTAAAGCAGAGGGATCTTTTAGAGAGAGCCAGAGTTACACCTACTTAGATGGTTACATTAAAGCAGCCCTGAAGCCTGGAGAGAGCTTAGATATAGCCGGAAACGAAGTGAAGTGCATCCCTGACGACATGCCGCTGCCTCAGGCAACTGAGGGATTTGACATGGGGGGTGCGGTGCTGCTGAGCACCACTTTAGACACCAACTCCAACGCGGTGTTTGAGGGTTTAAACCCGTACCTAATGCTTCTTGATAAGCACGGAGCCCCTGTGTGGTGGAGAAGTGGAGTCTCGGCCGAGGCGCACGCAGAGTTTTTTGAGGATGAAACTGGCGTGTCGCTGATGTCCTACACTGAGGACGGTGAATCCAAGGCGGTTTTCTCACACCTCCCAGGATCTGGGTATGTTGTGGAGCGAGTTTTAGAGAGAGGTGGCGTTAAAACACTCCAAGAGATCAAGCGCTACTCTCCGACAGGAGTACCTCTAGACTTTCATGACGCTGTTTTGAGTAAAGATGGACTGATTGGTATGTACTATAAGATAGACACAGAACCAAGAGACACTGGTCTAACTAGAACACCTGACACTCTGACTATAGGCTTAGGCGCTAAAGATGTGTGCTCGTCTAAGAGCTACAAGAGAGCGAAACTAGCTGTGGGGGCTTTGGTTTTCATCAGTAAAGAAAGTGTTAAAGTTGTGGAGATAAACCACGACGGACTGCCGTCTATAACTGGAGCTTTGTGGCACACACCGACAGGTGAAGCAAAAGATTGCGTGATAGATGTAGACCATCTTAACGCTGTAGACGTACATGAAGACTTTCACGTAGTCACCATGAGGCACCGCGACACCGTAGCTGCGGTAGATAGCGATGGAGAAGTTCTTTGGAGCGTTGGTGGGCAAGATGGACCTGTTGCGTTACAGATACTAGGAGATCCTTTAGGAAGACCTATTAAACCACATGACGGAAGACTAGTTGGTGATGTTTTGACGATGTTTGATAATCACTCAGGCAAAAGCGAAGCCAGGGTTGTCTCATATAAGATAGACCTCAAAGAGAGAACCGCTACTTTAATATACGAAGGTAGAGCAGTCTGTAAAGACGGAGGATGCAGCGCGTTTGCTATGGGATCAGCTCGCAAAAACGGAGAAGTTTATGTAGCAGCCATGGGTACATCAAGTGATGTATCTCTATCAGTGTTAGACTCTAAAAGCGGCAAACAGAGAGGTAGCTTGTGGTTTGAGGGGTACTGGAGCTATAGAGCTGTTTTCCAGAGCGACTCAATAACCGACGTTGTTCGGTCGCTAACTAGCAAGTAGCTTTTATTTACTGACTACTTCTGTTCATCGAGTTTATCTGATTGGTGAGCCAGCTCTGCTGACTTTTTAGCCCACCGAGCATCGAGTCCAGGTTTGCGTACTGGCGACGCAGAGCAGACTCTCTTTGTGTCATGCGGTTCTCTAAAGCGTCTATCTGCTTATTCATCGTGCTTATCCTTGTTTGGCGTGATGACTCAGCAACTGCGAGAGTACCTGTGACTGTTTGGAAAACTCTAGATAGCAAGGAAGTCGAGGCTCCCATCACACCTGGAGTGTAAGTTACGTTAGCTGATGAGCCTGCAGAACCTAGAGCTGTGACACGCAAGCCACGTGCGAGGCTTGTGCTGTCTGAAGGTAGGCTGAGAAACTGACCGATACCTGAAGCAACGGTTCCGTCTATCGTGCCAGCCACATCTGTTCCCGTGTGCGACGTGAGAGTACCAGAGCCGGCGAGATCCCAGTTTACAGAGAAAGATGAAGCAGAGCCATAGTCTTGAGCTACTACACGCACGCCTCCGCCTACTAGCTGTGTCTCTAGTTTGAGGCCTGCAGACGAGAGCGCAGACGAGAGGCCTGTAGCGATGTCAGATGCTGAGTCGCCAGACTTAACCTGGTACAGAGCCTCTGTTGTTCCCACCTTAACAGAGACTAGCTTATCAGACGCAGAACCGCCTACAAACTGAGAGGAAGACTCCGCTCTTGACGCCTGGGTTGTGATGGCTACTGAGTACGTACCGGCGTAGGTAGCGGCCTGAGCGGATGAGTAGATAGCTGCAGATTCGTTAGAGGAAGATCCAGACCTGCCGACACCAGCTGTGGCTGACGCAACGCTGTCGTTGTATGCTGCCTGAAACTTCGCAGAGTCAAAAGTTACCGATCCGTCACGAGAGAAACTGAGACCCGGGACGCTCTTTCCTACGCTTGCTGCCAGAGAGTTACGAACGTTGCTCAGCAGTGAGCGCATAGTGGCGTCACCGGAGAGAGGACCGCTGGCTGCCCCGTTTGCTCCTACTGCAGTCTGTTTTTTTAACTCAGCTATAGCATCGTTTACGGCTTTCACTGCTGACTCTACTGCAGTCGCGGCACCTTGCGCGTCAGGCGCTACAGAGAGCGTTACGATAGAGTCGCTAGCTTTCTTAGCCGTGATGCTCCAGCCGTCAGCCACTCCTGTAAAGACACCATCTGGATCTGAGATGGTGTAAGCACCGGAACCGGAACCTATGGTTATCTTGGCATCAGAGGCGGTTGCGGCAACTGCCATACCGCTTAGAGAATCAAATGCTTCTCCATCAACTCCGACGTTGCCAGAGAGGCCAGATGAGCTGCTTTGGACCTGAAGACGCCAAGCTCCAGACCCCACTGAGACTGCTGCAGCCTTAACACCAACTGAGGCGCTGTTGATAGCAGAGACCACATCATCTATTGAACCAGTACCTGTAGAGACGGTCTTTCCTTTAGTGGAACCAACACGCAGACCGCCACTTAAAGTCAAAGTGTGATCTCCTACAGACACCGTAGCGCCGTCTGAGGCGAGTGACACTACTGCGTCAGTGCCGTTTATGCGCACCGAGCCGTCAGAACCGTTTAAAACACCGGTTGCGGAGTGTCCTATAGAGGCTAGAGCGGTACCTGAGACTAGCGATAGAGTAGCACTAGACCCCTCTGCTTTTGAGCTAATCTTGATGGAGGTACCAGAGATCTCAGCTTTAGCTCCAGCTGAAGCGAGAGCTGCGTCTACAGCAGACACGAGTCCGGCTCTGTCGTAAGTCCCGTGAGCTAGAGTCACGGTGGTAGTAGAGCCCCCGAGGGTTAGTGTGAGGCTGTCGTTAGATCCATTGATAACGTTAGACGCACCGACGGGACCACCCGTTACTGCAGCTGCTGCAGTAGCTCGCGTTACAGATAGCTCAAGGTCTGACGCAGTGGCACTAGATGACGCTCTGGAGCTCTTTATACCTAGAGTCTCTGTGCCTCTCACGACATCAAGAAAAGACTCAGTAGTTGCGCCAGCAGCTGCGGTTCTGCTGAGTGCTGTACCTGTGGAGCGCAGAATGTGTGTTGACGCTACTGAGGTTACTTTAAAACTCAAAGTAGCTGCATCTACTTTAGAGCCTGCTGCCTTAACTGACGCTATGGTGTCGTCGCTAGTGGTGCCTGTGTATTTAAGAACACTGCTTATCTCTGCTAAACCTGAGGTTGCAGAGCGCATCGCATCGAGTTTAGACTTTATGTTAGAGATAGCCGCAAGCTGAGCCTTGGTTGCAGACTGCCTTCTAGAGAGGACGTCAATCGGACGACGCTCTGCTGCCATAGTAGCGTCAATGACGGCGTTGACGTCTATGCCTGAGCCCATGCCGGCGCCGATTGCAGATGTAACGTTTGCCACTTTTATCCTCCCTGATACTCGACTTAAGATATCGTGAGTCGAGCATCTCTTACTGCATCAGTCTCGGACCAGTAGCTAAACACCCATGATGTTTCTTGCGTAATAGAAAAAGCCCCGGCCGAAGCCAGGGCTTTTTCCAGGATAGTCCAGTAAATTCTACTGAAGAAGCTTGAGGACGGTCTGGGGAACCGAGTTGGCCTGTGCCAACATGGCCATGCCGGCCTGCTGGAGAATCTGGTTGCGAGTGAATGTGATCATCTCGGAGGCCATATCGGCGTCGCGGATACGGGACTCAGAGGCTGTCAAGTTCTCTACAGACACTTGCAGGTTGTTGATCATTGACTCAAAACGGTTCTGAAGAGCACCGAGGCTACCGCGCTCAGCTGACACGGCAGCGATAGCTGCGTCGATGTCTGTGATAGCCGTAGCGGCGTTGTTGAGTGTGAGTGAGTTTACTGTCAAGGCAGTAGAGCTCATGGCGTTGATTGACACAGAAACTGTGTCACCAGAGGCAGCACCAACCTGGAAAGTCTTGGTTGTGTATGTACCGTCTAGAAGATTAACGCCAGCAAACTGTGTCTCAGAGGCGATGTGGTCGATCTCTGCTACTAGCGCGTCAAGCTCAGCCTGAGCGGCAGAGACTGCTGTAGCGTCGTTTGCACCAGTGTTAGCTGCCTGCACTGCGAGGTCACGCATACGGTTAAGCATGCTGTGGATCTCTGTCAGTGAGCCTTCAGCTACCTGAACGACAGACACACCGTCTTGTACGTTACGAACTGCGGTACGGAGACCAGAGGCCTCAGCGCGCAGTTTCTGGCTGATAACAAGGCCGGCAGCGTCGTCGGCGGCGCGGTTGATGCGGTTACCTGAAGATAGTTTCTCCAAGCTCCTGCTCATTGCGCTGTTTGTTCCCGAGACATTGCGGTAAGCGTTGTAAGCCGCGATGTTGTTATTGATTCTCATGTTTGCCTCCTGGCTTTTTCCTGTTGGACTATCCTGCGACTTATGTCGCGTGACCGATGGTACGCCTTTTATTTAGAAAGGCACGGTGCTTGCGCGCCGCATTTGGAGTATCGGAACGGGTTATCAGACAGCGAAACTGGTTTGTGGCATAATTTTCTAGAATAATCGCAAAAATCACAAAATAGGCTAAAACCCTTTAAAAATAAGCTAAAGCTCCAGCAGGATGAGGCTAGCTAACTGTCTAACATGGTCTAGGGGTGGGGGAACCTGTCATCTGAGGCTCTCTCAGCTTCTCTCTTTACAGACGCCTAGAACACTGCAGTGAATCTGAGGGAAGATCTCGGTGTGAGTTTACGCGTTAGTTGAGATGTCGATCTTGTGTGATGTGTTGCTTATGTAGTAGTGTTGTTTATGTAGCGTGCGATTAGAGGTAGCCAGAAACATTAGACGGAGATCGCACGCCTTTAAAGAGTCTCACCCGTTGCGTTGGTGAGTACGTCTGTGTTGTTTAAACTCGGACGTTGTTTAAACTCAGGCGCTGTTTAAACTCAGGCGCTGTTTAAACGCTGTGGTGTCAATCAAGCTTGACAGTGAGGCGCTATAGTCTTGATTAGTAGCTACACTAACTGAGAAGGTGTAGCATTTAAAACGTTTGATGTTTTGTTATAATTGAGCTCGGGCTCTTTTGCTAACAGCAGTTAGATCTAGCTGCGGAATATTTAGAAGTTAGATGTGAAGTGACTCTAATGTTTTAATGGGCGGTGATTTTAATGGGCGGTGATGATTGCTATAGAGTTGTTATATTTTGTCTGTATACGAGAACACCCCGGTGCTTTCGCACCGGGGTGTCTCACCTCGAGACGGGTAAACCCGCCAGCTCTTACTGGAGGAGCTTGAGGACGGTCTGGGGAACCGAGTTGGCCTGCGCGAGCATCGCTGTACCAGCCTGAAGCAGGATCTGGCCCTTGGTGAAAGAGACCATCTCCATCGCCATGTCAGCGTCGCGGACGCGTGACTCGGAGGCTGAGAGGTTCTCGATACCAACTTGCAGGTTGTTTGCCATTGACTCGAAGCGGTTCTGAAGAGCACCGAGCTCGCCGCGGCGGCTCGAGATCTCAGCGATCGCATCGTCGATAGCGGTGATGGCTGCGCCGGCGGTGCTCATCGTTAGGGCGTTTACGGTGAGAGCCGCAGCGTCCATTGTTCCGATGGTCAGCGCGTAGACGTCGCCTGAAGCCTGTGACAACTGGAAGTTCTTGGCGGCGTAAGAACCGTCAAATAGCTTCGAGGTGCCGAACGATGTCTCAGCTCCGATGTGATCGATTTCTGCTACAAGAGCGTCGATCTCTTCCTGAGCTGCCACGAGAGCCGTGGCATCGTTGGCGCCGGTGTTAGCCGACTGGACTGCGAGGTCACGCATACGGTTAAGCATGCTGTGAACTTCGTTCAGGGCGCCTTCTGCCGTTTGCACGACGGAGATGCCGTCTTGCACGTTACGAACTGCTGTACGAAGACCGCTGATCTGCGCGCGGAGCCCTTGGCTCACTACGAGACCGGCAGCGTCATCGCTGGCCCTGTTGATTCTGTAACCCGAAGAGAGCTTCTCTAGGGTTTTGGAAAGTGACGAGCTCGACGCAGTCGTGTTACGATAAGCGTTTAGAGCTGACACATTGTTGTTGATCCTCATTGGTGGATCCTCCTCCGTGAAAGTGTTTGACCCATCCTTGGTTGATAGGGCCACTTCGCCGGGTGACGAAGCATATTAAACGGTCCAACTGGACACACCCATTTGCAAGGGTCTTGTCAAAAAATTTTAAAAAAGAATAAAAGGCCTGTTAACGGCGCCATTCGTAGTGCCAAGGCTCTCTAGCTACGTCACTGACCCAGCCGAATTTATGACCGTTGTTATTGAGCCATTCTTTAACTCGAGGGTCGTCGTCGACGTTTACATCAACCGCCATCCCCCATCCGTGTTGACTGGTTCCTGGTACTGCAGCTAATCCACCTAGCTCGTATAGGCCCTTGCGTGACGCCAGATCTACTTGCTGATCAAAATTTCTGTAAGAATCAGTTATCTTTATAGCCACACCATCTGCAGCAGCAGACTGAACTAGAGCATCCCAGTCTCTGGCAGCAAAGGGTGCAAGGCGGTGGCCGGACTGAGAGATGGGTGTTAGCATGTCTGATGTTAGACGGCCGTTACCTAAAGAGCGAGCCCTGTCGGCCCAGGCTCCTTGAGGCATGCTAGGCGTGCTTCTTAAACCAAAAGCACTGAGATCTTGGTTGCCTAGACCCATAGATGAGACGCGGCCAGAGCCTGAGACGTTGTTTAGAACATCAGAGAAACTGGAGTCTTGAGGTCCCTTGTAGCCGAGACGACCAGATGGGAGAGACACTCTGGAGCGAATGCTCTCGATGGAGTTTATCTGCGCCTTGATGCTCTCTATAGGGTTTGACACAGAGATAGTCTCGTCACACCAGTGGGTATGAGAACGAATCTCTCTAAAGGGTTGCTAGCCATATTTTAGCTATATTCTTGATTTTAGCTATATTCTAGATTTTAACTGTGTTCTAGATTTTAGTTATACTTTAGAGAGCCGAAGTGTTACTGGTACAGGAAAGCAGAGAGGTTGCCGGAGTGATCTCCCTCTCTTATTTTGCCCAACACGGCGCGCTCTATCTGGCGAACTCGCTCGGCAGTCACCCCGAAGACCTCACCTATCTCGACGTAGGTGCGCGGCTCAGAACCGTCAAGTCCGTAGCGTGCTATAACTATCCGGCGCTCTCTCTCGTCAAGCCCAGAGAGCACCCTGGCAAACAGATCTCTTAACTCATCATGTTCTACATCATCCAGAAGAGAGGAAGACGCCTCAGCGGACATCATATCGCCTAAAGTGGCACCACCGTCGTCAGAGACAGTGGCATCTAGACTAGCGGTACCTTGAGAAGCCTGAAGGACGTCGTCTAGAGAATCTAACGCACCTATCATACCTTGCTTACGTAGCTTGGCCATCATGACATCAAGACGTTGTTTCTTCGGGAGCTTTGCCTGCTCCTCTGTCAGTTTGGATTCTGCCCACGCTAAACAACGCGCGAGAAGATCATTATAAATTTCTTCGCGAGTCGGTGGTCTTCCAAGTTCAGAGCCTAGCTGTGGAATACGCACAGCTGCTATTCTCTTAAGTCTGTTCCAGGAAGGAGGCAGCCTTATTGCACCATCTCGTCCTAATAGGGCGCGTACTCTATCTCTAATAACGCGAGCTGCGTAAGTTGCAAATAGAGGACATCTCTCAACATCGAAATCCATTATAGCCTCAACTAAAGCGACGTTAGCCTCGCCCACTAGATCGGGCATTACATCAAGAGCACGCTCTCTACCGTGGCGCTCCTCTGCTAATTCTCTACAGATGAGAAGAACGAGACGGAAAGAGCTGCCAGCCAAGGTCTCTGAAGCTTTATCAACATACGCGCGCAGCTCTCTGATACGTCGCTCATCTGAGGCTGCTGGCTTTTTCTTAGACTGGATTTTCTCTATCTCTGCACGGGCGGCCTTGACGCCGTAAGCTAGCTCGATCTGCTCGGCGGCCTTTAGCTGAGGATACTGCTCCATGCGTCGGGTGTAGGCAGAGAGCGAGGAGACGCTTGAGAGATTACCTAAGGAGGAGCGCTTGACCCACTTCTCTATCTGCTGCTCAGAGACGGTGTCACCTGAAACGTTGGCGTTGTTTTTCACTGGCTCTCGCTGCGCTGGGTTTCTAGGTTTGGTAGCTGCTGCCATATTTCCCTCTCGGTATAAAGCCAGCCGCTACTTTCATCAAAGATGAGAGCGCACAAGGTGTAGTGAGTCTGTTTAAGACTTAGAATTTAATGAGGACAAAGGAGTCTATCGTGGCGAATCTAACGCCCCATTTGGCTCTGGTTATCATCGGCGCAGGTATCCTGTCTCTGATCGTGGTTATACCACGACCACATAACGTGGCAGAGCATCTACGCAAATTTGCGGCACTGCCTGAGAAAACCGACGAGAAAGAAACGTCAGAGAACGTTCAGCCAGAGCAGACTGAAGAGAGACCCGCTTGGGGTAACCTTGACTTCAGTATTTTTTCGCACGGAGAGAAATCCGAGTAGTCACCGAGAGCATAAGCCCCGCGCCCGCGGTGTCGATTGAGGATGAGAGTAACTGTGTGAAGTGGTGAATGTTTTTGCCACAATCCCGGCGCCCAAGGCGTCGATTTATACTAATATGCCGTTATTTCACTAAATGACTTAACTTTATCTTCCGCATACAGCCATCAACCCAACTGGGACGCTAGGGTTTTGCGTACTTATTGGATGTGCGGCAAAACGCAAGAATACTGTGTCTATACGCAACAAGGCCGTAATACGCAACGAGGGTGTGTTGCTTCGCCTGCTTTAGAAAGCTCTATCACGAGTCTTTGCGGGTTTGACGTGCAGCTTGTTTAAAAACTGGTCGGTAGAATTAATCTCTTAGAGCGCCCCAACCAGATGGTATGCTGTTCTGTGAAGACTGACTCTGTGGTTTTCCGGTAGTTAAACTAGACCACGCACCAGGCAACACTATCTTTGCTGTCTGAGAGACAGCGTCGGTGGCACCGCAACCTGGCTTAGGTCCAGTAACGACAGACGAAGAAGAGGAGGAAGGTTTTCCTAGAGCGTCACGCAGCCACGGCTGAAACTGATTAAACTCCGATGGAGGGAGAACACCAGTTACGTTTGAATCCATCTTTAACGCGTCGAAGTAGTAAGATCCCAGAGCCTTGCAAGCTGACGAACCTGACGGGCATGAGCTCTTTGTCGTCACACCAGCAGCAGCTGATACCATGTCTGCTAGACAAGGGTCGAAGTTCTTGGCTTTAGAGACGTCTGCAGCAGACTTAGCAGCTCTGGCAAGAGCGCTCTCCCACGCAGGACCTGAAGCTGAGACAGATAGTGAGGATGACGGTAGGTACTTCGATAGTTCCTCGCTAGCTGATGCCAAGAGCGCGCCCATGGCACGACTTGAGGCCTCGACGTCTGCTGATACTCCCATACTAGTGAGCATATCTGATCGTTTTTTAGCAAACTCAGTGGCCCACACTTCACCCGCAGAGGCCACAGCGCCAGTTACTCCTTGAGGAGTGCTCCAGGCCTGCGAGAAACTCTGACCGGCTGGTAGTGATGCTAAAGAAGAGAGCAGTAATGGGTCTGCGCCCTGCGATTGATACTCAGAGAGGAGCCTTGCTCTCATGTCGGCGTAAGTGGAAGCCATCGCGGCGTGACTTGACGGGGTAGTGGTTGATGTGACTACAGACGAGCGCTCTTTAGTCGGGACAGAGGGAGGTGTGGAGTCTTGAGCGTAGGCGGCAGCGGGTGCTGACGCACAGAGAATAGACAACAGACATGCAAATATACGTGATTTCATAAAAGTCTCCTAAAATAGAATTTCCTCGTGTTGTTTGTGCTCAAACACCTTTGCGGCAGAGAGGCCAGAAAAAAGAGAATCAGGGGGTTAGATAAGGTGCGACGTTAGGTACTATCTGAATAGTGGGAGAGGGCATGATATTACTAATCGATGGTTCTATCTTACTGAGAGCCTCGGCTGCGTCTTTAGGTGACTTGCTATCTAGAATCTGGACTGTGAGCTGCGCCCAGGGCTCGTTCTGTGAGAGCAAAACACGCCTTAAAGCTGCTAGGTCTTCTTTGGAGGTTAAAGATGAGAGAAGATGAATAGTTTCTCTAGGGGTGTAGCGTGTGGTGTCCTTAGATGACTTCCCTAGAGAAGCGGCGGTTATGACAAACAGAGCGAGCATTAAAACAGGCACTGAAACTAAGAGAGGTTTGAGGTAGTGGCGAATCTTCACAACAAGCACTGTTGGCGCTTGATAGGCGCGGTAGAAGAGGTCAGCCGCGAGGGTCTTGGCCCCAGGTTGAGAACATCATAGTTGGATCTACTATGTTTACATTGCCTCTCTCGAGAGCGGCGCGTAAGCGAGGACTTGGTGCTCCAACTCTCAAGTGGGTGTCTGTTGCAAAATCGTAGCGCCATAGGTCGTTTCTGCGCTGTTCGCCACCTTCGCGCACATTCTCTAGCTCAACTATCTCTGTTACTACTCTGCGGCCGAGTTTGACTTGCTGAATCTGAACCGCGAGATGGAAGGCTTGAGAGACCTGATCTCTTGCGACCTCCTCTGTCATACCAGACTCCATTACGTAAGAGACTAGCTGCTTTATGGCCTGAGAAGCTGAGTTGGCGTGAAGTGTGGTCACTGAGCCGTCGTGTCCTGACAGACAGGCTTTAACTAGCGCGTAAGCCTCGCGGCCTCTGGTCTCGCCTACCCAGATGCGATCGGCGCGCATTCTGAGGGCGTGGCGGACAAGGTTCTCGAGAGTCTCTTCACGCACTAAAGAACCGCGCTCGTCAAGCTCACGGTAGGAGGTGAGAGCAACTACGTTCGGCAGATTCTCATCTAGGTGTAGCTCCTCGATGTCTTCACAGGTCACCACGCGCTGTGCTGGGTCGATGAACCAAGCAAGAGCTCTAGCCATTGTGGTCTTACCGGCACCAGACCCTCCAGCTATTAACATGTTTAAACGACCTTGTACGGCCTGCTGGAGAAAGAGACGCATGTCGAGGCTCATCATGTGCTGTCCTAGAAGATCGTCTAGCGTTAGTGCGCGGACGGGCTGTTTACGAATAACTAAAACCGGTTCGCCTCTGGTTACATCTGACGTGCCTACAAATATAGAACCGCGAATCTTTGTACGATCTGGTCTGAAGGAGCCCTCAACCACAGAGGATTTAACGTCATCGAGGGATTTGTAGCCGACGTCTGTCAGAAGAAGTAGCTGGTTTATGAAAGACTCGTACTGGGCTCTACCTGCAAACAAACCAGTTATGCTCTTTGAACCCTCGTGGTCTACGAAGAACAGAGTCTTGTGGTTGTTGCACCTGATGTCTTGGACGTTAGGGTCCTCCATCAAGGCAAAGATCTTCTGCGAGCCTCGATCTTGGTTAAAAACATCAACTAATCCGTTGCTCATGGTATCCTCCGTGTAAAGTGTCGGCCCCAGTGTCTTTATGGTTGAGAACACTATGGGGGCGGGTTTATAAATCGGGACCCGTGAGGGTCCCGTAGGGCTACCGCATAAGCGGAAGTAGTTCAGCGTCCCAGTCAAGGTCACCATCGCGCCAGCGATCTACAGCCTGCCAGAACTCATCAGAGTAACCCTGACGCTCGGCTTTTACACCAAGAGGCAGGAGCTTACCTGTATCGTTTACCAGTCCAAGCTGCAAGAGTCTGTTACGGATTGAGCTCTCTTCTACTCTTGAAGATCCATCAGTGTGCAGACCTGCCGAACGACAGATTCTGAGCACCTGATCTTCAGAGAGACGAGCGATTGACTCAACTGCGAGACTCTCACAAGACACCTCGAGGTGACGAAGGAGGTACGAACGCTCACGATCAACCAGCTTATCTATGCCGGTATCAAGAGCGGAGACGAACCTACCTGCGAGACCAGGGAAGACTGTGCGAGCCATAACTGCAGCTGTACGCATCTCATCGAGAGTACTATCAGAATCTGAGAGCACCAAGAGAGAGCGCATCGCGTCAGAACGACCGGTTTCCAGAAGCTCGTAAGCTTCATAGAGACACTTTGACAAGCCGCGGCTCTTGGGATTTATCAATGGAAGACCATCAATTTTCCCCATCTTGGCAAACATCCACACGAGAGTGACGTGCTCATAAGAGAGCAGCATCCCTGTCTTGCGAGTACGTTGCAAGTAGCGCGCCAGATCATGGTCTTGAGGATGAGCGACCATGATCATCACGGCACTCTTTCTCACGTCCTTAATCGAGAGAGCGTCACGGAAACTTGAGTGCAGAATCACTCCCAATTGGGCGCGGTCTTGCAATAGCTTGTCCATGGACGTTCTGGCTGTGTCGAGTCGCTTTTGAGCCTTAACAGACTTTTCAAGACGCTCTTTTTGCGAGTCGAGATGAGCCTGTCGCGACTTGTCGCTACGGGCACGCTCGGCACGTTCAAGAGATTCTTGAGATCTATCTAGCCAGTGCTGTACGAGACTCTCAAGTGAGGATATCTCGTCGGCTTTACGCTCAATCTGTTCTCGCATCTCACGTGTGTTTTCACGTGTTGCAGAACCAGCAGCTTTTGTCATCCCGTTTACAACCTGCCCGGAAGGCAAGCGGAAAAGAGGGATCTGACTGTTATTAGAGGCTGCAAACTCGTCATCCCACGTCACTTCCGCGCCGCCGAACGAACGAGCCTGTGTTGCCCACTGACCCACGCTGGTTATCAAGTCAAGAACTTGACGTACCTCAAGACCCGTCTGTGCGGCTATGTCTTGTAGAGAGTTAATGCTAAACAGACCATCTCTGATCATGCAAAGCTGCTCTAATGTGGGTTCAAGCTCGCCGCTCTTCTCGGCTTTAAGCTTGGAGAGCACTCCCGGTATGGGGGTGCTTATGTGTTGTGCAATGGTTTCTCTGCTCATGCTTCCTTCCTGTTTGCACTGTTTTTCGGGTTTGGTTTTACGCCAGATTTAACTCCAGCGACAGATCCGTCTGTAAAGAGCGTCATACCTGCACGAAGGGACGTGAAGTTACCTCCAGCCCACGCACAAACGTCAGCCACCTCTTGAGAATCAAGCAGTGAAGCAACATCGCTGTTTGCGAACGTTGCGCTACGTGAATCCCCAGACCATATCACGAGATAGCAACCGCCGTAAGGCAGCGGAGCTCTCTTATGAAGCAGGTCTAGTGTCGGCGGGCCGTCTGAGACGACTCTCTTTGCTGTCATCCCCCACTTTGACGGGTACATCTCTCTTTTCCTGGTGGAATCGAGAACCCAAGTGGTGAACTTTCCTGGTTCTGGTTTCAAGTGACGTTCTGTGAGATGCTCGCGAGCCTCCATGGGGTTAGTGATCGTTACATCACTTCCACTACGGACAGCTATTGTTATGTGGCGTTTAAACCACTCAGCGGTATCGCTTAGATTGTCAGCGTTTATCAGATGTTCGCCGTCTGAGGGGTCAGATGGGAGCCACCCTGGGATGAGTTTGTCAAGAGGGACTAGAGAAGCTGTAGAAGACGACGATACTGCCGGTTCTGGGCTTTGAAGCTGCGCAACTTTAGAGTCACGCAGCACATCAGGATCCATCTCTGAGCTCTCAGTTCCGACGCAAGAGTAACCGGCCTTGAGAGACCAGATCTCGATACCGGATGCATCACTTTGATTCCATCCGATCACGTCGCACACTGCGAGCTGTGAACTTAGTTCAGCTACGTCGTCTGGTACAGACCGGCCGTTATCATCTCTAACATTAAGAATCGATGAAGAACCTCCGTAGACTATCAAGTAGCACCCGCCCTCAGAGAGAGGTAGATGTGCGTTGAGAGCCTCGGCTGTAGGTACGCGCTTAGTTGTCCAGACTCTCGTCTTTACACCACCGCGCCACGGTCTGACGTCTATTCGCTTACGCGAATCGAGAGCGTAAGCTCTCCATTTACGTGCTAATGGGAGAATCTCGCCGGCTAAAACTGCGTTCTTTACAGCTTCAGGGCCGTCAAGAGGCGGTTGTCTAGACGCCAAGAGAGCTGCAACCAGATGTCGGCGCAGCTCGTTTGCTACCCCCTCAACCTCTGCTTCTAGCAGATCGTCGCCCCACTGAGGAGCGTCTGAAGGGTATGAGGGTATGTGGCTCGAGAAAGGCTCGAGCACAGCAGTTTGTGGCATGTCGGCCTCCTTATAGTTTGTTTACTGCCAGAGACACTTTATCAGCCCTGACGTAGTATTCAACCTTAAAGCTGGAGATATGCTAATCGACAGAGCCGGGTTTTACGCACACATCGCCGTAAGTCGGCGTGTAAGAGGCGTCAGGCTCACATATGTAGGCCTCTCCTACCGCAACACCAGAGAAAGCTGAGCTTGTGGGTTCGCCGATGAGAAACTCTGTGATAGACACAAAACCGACAGGTACCACACGATACGGTACCTCGACACGCACTCTCACTGGTTTGCCGTTTGGTACCCCGGTGTTAGGGTCGTCTATTTTGTTGTATACAAAAACCCTTACATCCCCGTTTTGTACAAAGAGAGAAGGGCCAGCGTTCTCGCGTATTGCTTTGAAATACTCGTCGACCGTACGTCTGACAACCATGTTGGCGGTTGTAGGATCTACGTACGTGGCGTCTCTGTTTCCTACGTTGTCGACGTCAAACGGAACCAGTGCTCCGCCGCCCCCGGCATACGGTATCTGCTGAAGAGCGAGAGTGCCGTTAGCTGAGGTCTCGGCTAAGCTCTGGGCTGCTCTAGAGCCGGTTAAGACCCTTTGGTACTCAACTGAGATTATACCTATAAAGAAAGTGACTGGTAGAGAGACCATGCAAAACCACAGAAGCATCACCGCTCTCATGTTGGTTCTTCTGTATCGTCTAAAAGCGCGGTGTGACGTCATGGCTTATCTTTCTCGCACACTGCCACTGCAGCAGACCTAATAACCCACGTGTCAAGAGCGCCAAACCCCAGGCCTTTTAAAATACTGTTCGTGAAGGAAGGCACAGTAGCAGAACCTGTGACTTTAACATAGTAGCTACCAGGAGCGTCTGTCTTATACACAACACAAGAACCGCCCTCTAACACTATGAGCTCGGGAGGTGTGCTGCTTTCTATAGTACCGGGCGCGTTTTTTATAACTTCCTTAAAAGCAGCCTGGGCGTATGACTGGCCGTCTGTGTTTAAAACGTCAGTGCCGCCTACTGCAGCAGCTACTCTAGCGGCGCGCCACGTGGCGTCATTTAAAGAACCGGCAGCTAAGTAGGCTCGGCCAGCATCCATTATAAACATAGAGAGAGCGAGCGTGAAAGGTATAGTCATGACAAACTCAAGCAGAACTGCGGCTCTTGTTTTTCTCCGTCTTTTATTATACCTCACTCTGTCACCACCTCACACACGGCGGCTGATTGAAGATACACTGACCAGGAACCTGGTAGGGTTGAGTCGCTAGAACCACCTGACAAAAGAGCGCCGGCACCAGGAACCATAGAAGCTACTGACACTGTGGCTTCTATCTTAATGTTAGGGTTTGACTTAGAACAAATCTGTGTCTCACCTGGGCCTCCTGATATTTTTAACCTGGTAGTGCCACTAATGATTGAACCGCCACCTGGGAGACTGTACAAACTTGAGCAGAAAGTATCTAGTACTACGTAATCCTCCCGTACAGAACCGGGGTAAGAAACACACGGCTGGGTCTCGCTTTGAGGTGTTTTACCGGCTGCGCCGTATATCGCACCAGCTCTCACGGCGCGGCTAGTGGCTAGCTGCAGTGAGTTTGCAGTCATATACACTCTACCTACGTCTATAGAGAGCATCAAGAAAGCCATTGCGATAGGGAACACAATAACGAACTCGATCATGGCGGAGGCACGCCGTGCGCGCCTTTTCACCCCAGCCCCTTAAGTCCTAACATCATTGGAACGATCACCAACGCAAACAGTAAAGGCATGAAGTGAACAGCGAAAGCCACAATCAACGTGATCGGCATTTTTTTAACTTTAGCACGACGTATCTGGTGATACTGGTTACGTAGAGACTCGGCTTGCTTCTCTAGAGTCTCTGATACCTTTGTGCCCTCGATGTGCGCTTGCCCGAGAGTGCTAAAGAAGGCTGTAGCTTCAGATGTGCCAAGACGGCGTCCTGCCTCAACAAAGGCATCTGCGTCGTTCATAGTACCGGATTGAAGAATATCTAAAAGCCAGTTTACCTCTGCGGAAACTATGCCCTCATGAAAGCGCGTAGTGAAACGAAGGGCCTGTTCGACGCTCATACCTGATGCTAGAGGTATCTGTAACATCTGCACAAACTCAGGCAGCTCGGCTGCTGTCTTGGCGGCTTTTGTGCCGGCGTTCTTTGTAGCTGAGTTGTAAGGAAGTAAAGATATGCCAAAACCGAGAAGCAGTAGCGCTATACGCCAGAGGCCAGCTAGAGGGCTGAGTGCAACGACGAGAAATATGGCCCCGCCGACCAAGAGAGAAGCCATCTGCGCTGAGAGATAAGCTTCAAAATTACCGCCGAACGCGCCAGAAGCTGATACTTTATCACGCAGACCAGACAAGGCGCGAGAACGAGCTGCGTCACGCACGGAACGAGTGGCGCTGATCTGCCTTGCTACCGGATTTAAACCAGGCTCTGGAGCTGGTGCGTCCTCAGATTTGTTTATCTGCACCCAGGCGCTAAACAGTGTCGCGAAAACTAGAAGAAGGAACCCTATAATTACAGCCTGCATATTATATGTCCCCCTTAGCCTTAGAGAAGACCCTGAGTGTGCGGAATATTCCAAACAACGCATTGCTAGCGGCGATGACGATCACGGCCAGACCAGGCATTGTAGTGTATGCTCTCATAGTGTTCTCGTCGGCTCTTACTAAAGTTAGATAAGTGAAAACACCAAGAATGAAAACTATACCATAAAACTGTGCCTTCTCTTGAGACAACTCCGCCTGGGCTTCTGCGCCTAGTTCAAAGTCTTTACGGACGTTGTCTGCAGCCTGCTCTAGTGCGTCTGCCATACGGCCGCCACGCTCTTCGTCGATGCGCACAGACACAACCAGCATCTGCATCGCGCGGGATGGGAAACGCTCTTGAACCTCTGCTAGAGCGTCACCTAGTTTAGCAGATGCGCGGTACTTCTCTAAAGCCCCAGCTAGCTCTCCTCTTAGTGGTTGAGGCAGGCTTGGGAGTGTTTGTTCCATGGCTCTAACTGAGGAGAGACCTGACTTTAACTGCGCAGCAAACAAGTCGAGGGCTTGCATTAGCTGCTTATTGAAGACTCTCTTTTTCTTGTTGCGCGCGCTTGCGCTAATGGCTCCAACTATCAATAGAGAGGCAGGTAAAGCCAAGATGGCACGTGGTGCTCCTTGTACCCCTATGATAGAGAGGACAGAGACCATCACGAGGTAAAGCACACCTGAGACCATTAGTAAAGGAGTTACATCACCTTCCCAGCCGTAGTCATAGAAAACTTTCTTTGTCTTCTCTTTGAGAGACTGTCTAGTAGATAGAGCCGTCTGATAGTCGATCTCTTCACGTCTTCTTTGAAGCTCTGTTTTTCTAGCCTCTACACGCCACAGCTGACTCCAGCGGATAGCAAAGAAAGCGCTGCCGCCCACCAACAGACACGTGCCTAGAATAAAACCGATGGTGTTCATTGCGACCATCTCTCTAACAGTCCCAGTTCATCCAGTTTCATCCCTAATTCTGTAGAAGCAGGGACGTAACCTACACGCTCAAACATAGGAGAGCCGTCTATTAAACCGGCAGAGAACATCGTTACAGGCTTAATTAAACCGTCTTTTATGCAGGATGGATCTACAACCGCTATCTCTGATATGTACCTTCTTCCAGCCCTTCTGACGACCTGTACGACGAGGTTTATAGCTGAAGACACCTCTGCTGTGGCTACCTCTGCCGTCATGGCAGCACCGGTACGAGCAAAGCCAACCATACGGAAGTTAAGGGCCCTATCTGCGGTGTTGGCGTGAATTGTCGTCATCGTACCGTCGTGGCCGGTGTTTGCGGCTTGAAGCATGACGGAAGCGCCCTTAGGTTCCCTGATTTCGCCGACGATTATCCGGTCAGGACGCATGCGGAGCACAGTGACTAGCAGGTCAGCCATCGTCACTACAACTTCGTCATCAGCTGAGGCAGCTTCTTTTGTCTGAAGAGCAACCCAGTGAGGGGTGTCCATCTTTAGTTCGTAAGCATCCTCGATCGTGATGACACGTTCAGAGTGTGGTATGAAAGTAGACAGGGCGTTTATCATGGTGGTTTTACCCGTTCCTGTACCACCTGACACTAGCACGTTAGCGCGAGACTTGATGCAGTCTGCTAGAAAATCTCGCATCTGCGTGTCAAGAGCGCCGATGTTTAAGAGACCATCCATGTTTAAAAGAGGCCTGAACTTTCTCATCGACACAGAGAGTCCGCTCTTTACTACTTTATCTATAGCGAAGGCGACACGCGCTCCAGGTAGCTCTGCTGTAACTAGCGGGTTGGCTGGAGTGAGGGCTCTGTCTGAAACTTTAAGAGCAAGATCTCTAGCTATTTTGCGGGCGTGTTCTGGGTCTCTGAACTTTATCGGTGGGTTTGTCTCTTCTAGACGGCCGTGACGTTCTATCACTACTTTGTCCCAGGCATCAACCAGAATCTCTGTCACTTCATCGTCTCGCCATAGAGGGCCTAGAACTGATATACCTAAGAGCTCGTCGTAGGCTATGGATATTAGCTGGTTTAACATCGGGAGTTGTGCATACTCAGGGTACCTAGCGAGAACAGGCGTCAAGAGTCGAGTGAATTGATCTCGTTGAGTGAAGTCAATGTCTTTATCACGTGTTAGCGTCATCTTTGAGGCCCAACGTGACACGTCTTCGTGGTTTTGCACGACACCGAGAATCTGTCCTACTAAACTCCACAGTTCTTGAGTGTAACCTATCTCGACTAGATGAGGATCAAAGACGTTATGTATAGGTGGTCCAGCGATCTGCGACGGAACAGCGTCAGGACCATATATCTGGTCACGCATACTCTGTAGACGTGTGGGTGCGTTAGGATCAAACACTGGAGGTGGTGGAGTCCCAGGCCAGTGCTGGCTAGGGTTGTCACTCATTTACGCCTCCCCCAGAGACCTTTCTTACGAGATGCTGTAGGCTGTGTAGCTATCGCGGTTAACACATCTTCACCTGTTATACGATGAAGTATCGACGTAAAGGCGCTCGATATCTCAGGCAGGTTCCTGGTTGCTATAAGCTCACCGTTGTTTTCAGCTCGGCGCCATTCTTTGCTGTCAGGTATTTTACCTAGATACTGCCACGAAGAGAGTTCGCGAACTACCGTCTCTTCATCAAAGTTTACGTCTTCTTCTGCTCTGTTTAGTACGATACCGATGCGGTTTTTAGGGAAGCCGCCACCTGTTGCAGATGAAGTGTTTTTTGTGATGCCGTCTAGCCACGTGTCTGCGTTGTAGATCGTCTTCCAGCTCGGGTTTACTGGTACGAGCAGGAAATCAGATTTTGTCAAGATGAAGTTTGAGAAGAGAGAGTGGTGAGGCTCTGCAACGGGAGTATCTACAAAGATGTAGTCAAACTCTTGTTTCAAGGCGTCTATAGATCTGCTGTAGAGCTGCGGAGTTATCCACGTAGGGTTTGCCTGATCTGGTCTGGCTGGACCGAGTAGGAAATGTGTGTTCCACTCAGGCTTTTCTAGCAAGTGCCTGTATATGTCTGTTGGGTTTATGTGCTGCGGAGCTAGAGCCAGGTCGTAGATGTTTGGGGAGTGCGCACCTATCTGTTTGCCGACGTCAGCTTGCTGCCAGTTGGCGTCAACGATGCAGACTTTGCGGCCCGTCTGGCTTAGTCTTAACGCTAACCACACACCCATGTTTACAGTTAAGCTGCTCTTGCCTGCTCCGCCTTTAGCTACGCATATTGATATAACGATTCCACGTCGGCCACCAACTACACCTGCCGGGGCTGGCGACGGTCTTGATTGGTCTGCTCCCCAGGAAGCCTGAGGTTGATTAGAACCCCAGTTAGGAGCGGAGGCCGGAGTTGCCGGTGCAGCTTGACCCCAGGCTGCAGGACTTGCTGGATTTTGATCCCAGGTGTTAGAAGGCTGAGATGGTGATGTGCTCCAGTTAGGTGCTGACACGGGAGGCTGAGATGGCTGAGAAGGTGTTTGCTCCCAGCCAGAAGCAACAGGTGCTGACACAGGAGGCTGAGATGGCTGAGAAGGTGTTTGCTCCCAACCAGAAGCAACAGGTGCCGACACGGGAGGCTGAGTCGGCTGCGAAGGTGTTTGCTCCCAACCAGGTGCTACAGAGGGTTCCTGAATAGGTTGAGGTGATGGCGTGAAAGAAGGTTCTTGAGTCGGCTGCGAAGGTGTTTGTTCCCAGCCAGAAGCAACAGAGGGTTCCTGAATAGGTTGAGGTGATGGCGCAAAAGAAGGTTCTTGAGT
>Ga0208682_1000097_pt1 | contig 25722 bp, 19 predicted proteins | sample Colrivmeta156802_FD_187687 | JGI IMG/M metagenome (GOLD analysis project Ga0208682, IMG submission 187687) | Estuarine microbial communities from the Columbia River estuary - metaG 1568-02 (SPAdes) (version 2) | ecosystem: Environmental > Aquatic > Marine > Intertidal zone > Estuary | place...
CGCGCACCAGCAAATTGATCATGGGTCCCCACGAGGCGGCCCAACCCGGTTCAAACTGCTCCACAAACGACGCGGCGTGGATGAAGTAGCCCCAATGGAAGTGGTGGTCGTTCAGGTTCAGGTCTTGTCCGTGCCCGGCCGGATAGCCCAGCAGCGCAGACCACGTGCTGTTGTAGTAAAACAAAAAGGCCACTTCTCCGGATTGGTAGTGCAACCAGTCCTCCAGACGTTCCTTAACCGTTTCAAACAACAGGGTAAAAGCCGCCGTGTCCTGCGTCAGCTCCGCGGCGCGCGCGGTTTGGATCAGTCGGTTCATCTCCTGCCCCTCGTTGTAGCTGTCCGTCCAGGTGGCCAACGGATCGTTCTGCAGCAACTGAATCTTGGAACTCAATTCCAACGGCTGAAACCCGGCGCTGTAGGGGTCCACGTACGGCAGGGTGGGCAAAATTCCGTGGAAGGTGTCTTGAACGGTAAACGCATTGGCTGCCAAGCACTTGAGGGTTCCCCGCACGGTGGGGTATGTGGGGCCCGACGGCGCTGCACTTCCGGGTGCGAGGGAGGACCACTGGTGCGGCAGCAAGCCCATCAGCAAAACGCTGTCCAGCCCTTCCTTTACCGCTACGTCTGCGGTAAACTGGGTGGTCACCACGGACGTGGCCGCGTTGTAGGACCATTCCGCGCGGGTGTTCACCGGCACCACATAGGCGTACGGCGCAAACTGCGCGGCGGCGGCGGCCACGCTGGGGGCGGTGAGCGGCAAAAAGGCCAACGACCAGTAGTTTTTCCCGTTCAACGTGCTGGTGTAGGTGTTCCCGGACTGCACCCAAACGCTCCCAACCGGCGCGTACACGGCAAAGTCCGCCCCATTCCGGGCATTTTCAATGCGCAGCACCTCGTTGGCCACCGTTGCGGTTCCTTGGTTCACCTGCACCGTGGCGACGTCCGAACTCCCTTTGGTGAAGTGCAAAAACGGCATGCCCAGCCCGGCGGTTGCCCTAAACTGTTTGGTTCCGGCGGTCCAATCCATCGTTACCGTCCAATCCGAGTAGTCCGCCACCCGCGCCTGCGGCGCGTTCAACCCACTGACCCCCACCACCACGGGCTCAATATTGTCAATGGGTCCCCACGGAATGTAGGTCACCACCAAACCGCTGTTTTTGGTTTTGAGGGTAAACGGGTAGGTGAACAGGTTGTCCGAATGTGGATTTTTGAGTTTGTTGCTCCACCAGTCGTTGGTGGGGACCGGCCGCTGCGCGGCCGGCCCGGTGGTATACGGCGTTCCCGAAGGATATCCGTTCCGTCCGGCAGCGTCCACGCCCGGGAATGTTTTGGTGTAGCTCCCGCTTCCCACCGGAACCGTTTGGGCCTGGAGGCCGGCGGCCGCCAGCACCGCCGTGCATGCAGCGAGTAAGGTGGATTGGAACAAGCGCTTCATGAACGGTCCGTTGCGTGCGGTGGCGCATTCGGAAGGTCGCACGTTCAAGGCCCGAATGGAGAAATGGTATCATTTACCTTAAGCAAGGTAGGGAATTTTGTAATGAGAAGATCCTCGGTAAAACAACCTCACCGACTGCAAAAGGTGTCTTAATATTTGAACACCAAAAATTGGTAAATTGGGTGTACCAATTAACCAATAATACGATGCGACTAAATTTGATAATCCTCGCCTGCTGCTCCCTGCTGATGATTTCAGGATGCAACAAGTCTACCGGCCCTTCTGGTAATCCCGTGATTGAATACGAGATTACCTCAACTACGCCTTTTGCAACCAACATTTTGGGCACGCCTTTTCCCGGATTGTCCGTGAATTACACCAACGAAACCGGTCAATTGCAGCAAGAGCAATTATCGATATCCGGTATATATTCTTGGAAAAAGAAGGTAGTTATCACTACGCCGCAAAGACCCATAGTAGTTTCCTGTACGGCTAATGGAATTTTGACGGGCAGCGGAAAAGTAGAGACGAAAGTGTACGTTGACGGTGTGCTGCGCGGCTCGAATACGGTAAATGCATACGAAGGCCAAGGTTATTGGACTATTCCAACTTTGTTTGTTAACGGAATATTGATCCAATAAATAGCCAAAAGCGCGCCTTACTGTATCTATATGGTTACTTCATTTAGCAAAAAAAGCCCCCTTCCATCGGAAGGGGGCTTTTATGTAAGTGGAGAATATCGGAGTCGAACCGATGACCTCTTGCATGCCATGCAAGCGCTCTAGCCAGCTGAGCTAATCCCCCGTGCGGCTGCAAAGATACAAAAGAGTTCAGTCCTGTACAAAATGCGCGGCGTTGGTTCAACGTCCGCCCAGCGCATAACTCAACTGAATGCCAAAGGTGCGCGGTCCTTGCAACGAGGCGGGACGCGGCATCACCGTGCGGTTCAGGAGGTTGTTCACCTGCGCCGTGATGGAGAAGTCTTGGGAAACGGTCCAGCGCAGGCGGGCGTCCATCAAGAGGTCAAAATGCGGCAAATAGTAGGCGTAGGCGTCTTGAACCCCGGGCACAAAGGCGTTGAACAGTGAGCTGGTGAAAATGCTGTCCATGTTGTCAAACCGGTTGTTGTAGCGCACGGAAAACCCGGCGCTCCAATGCTTCGCAACGGCCTCTACGTCTGCCTTGGCCACGTGGCGGTAGCGGTATTTGAGGTACCCGTTGGAGGGATCCGTAGATGTTCCGCGGTAGGTGATGGGCCGGCCCACGATGTCCAGCGCATAGGTGGCGTCGCGGTCCAGCATGGTGGGAACGGCGTAGGTGTATCCCATCAAGGCATTGATCGTCAGATTCTTGCTGGCTTGGTAGGACGACGTCAGGGTGAATTCAGCCCCCAGTACCTGGGTGGTGCCCACATTGATGGATTTAAACCCGTTGTTGGCAAAGAACTCGGCGGCGGGATCCGGCAGGGAGTTGGTGTCCCACTGCCCAAAGGTGAATTCCAGCATGTTCCAGTAGCGGCTGGCAAACAGGGCCGCGTCTGCGTAGCCTTGCCAGCGTCGGTTGCGCGAGGCCAACACCTGCTTTAAGCCCCATTCGCCCGTGAAGCTGCGTTCCGGACGCACGGCGGGGTTGGCGTAGACCTGCACGGGCCCAGCTACTGCGGACACAAACGCTTCCGCAATGGTGGGGAAGCGGTAGCCTTGGCCGGCGGAGGCGCGCATAAAGAGGCCTTTTCCCAGGTTGCGGTTGATGCCGGCGCGGAAAATGGGTGCGCCGGAGCCGCCGGTGTCCAGGGTGTAGCGCTCGTAGCGAGCGCCCAAACTGAGATTCCACGGACCCTTGCTGTAGTCTGCCTGGGTAAAGATGCCCCGGGTGGTGGAGGAGTGCTTTCCGCCAAACAACTCACTGTTCAAGGAGAGGGAATTCGTGGCGCTGGCACCCCAGGTGGTGTTCCAGCCGTTGGCGCCAAAGCGGGTGGCGGTGTACTCGGTGTACAGGGTGCGCGCGGCGTTGGAGTAGTCCTCCAAGCCTACTAGAAGGTTGTTGTCGTGCGCAAAAAAACGGGACCGGAGGGCGTGGAGCGTTCGGCCTTGGCGGTAGGTGATGAAGGGGCTGACGGTCATCTGGTAGATGCCTTTGTTGGTGGCGGTGGAGTCCAGGGGGATGTAGCCGTTTGCGAAGCTCTTCCAGAGCAGGACGTCGGCACCGCGCAAGCCGCGGACGGAGGCGGCCAACCCTACTTTGAGGTTTTTGTTGACGGCGTAGTCGTACTTGCCGTGGAGGCGGAGGCTTTCGTCGGTAACCCCGTACACGTAGCCTTCGTCCCACTGAATTTGACCGTGGAGAACCAGGCCGGATTTCGCGGTGGGTTTGACGGCCACGGCAAACCGACCGGTTCCTTGGGTGCGCATGCCGGTACCCGCCCACCAGCGCATGGAGGGGAAGAGGGGCTGGTCGTAGACGAGGGATTGGAAGGAGAGGCGGGCAACGGGTTGCGCACCCGCTTCCAAGGTTCGAACGTGGATGACGCCGTTGAGGGCGGCACTTCCGTACAGGGCGCTGGCGGCGCCTTTGACTACTTCAACGTGTTGGATGGCTTCCACCGGAACCAAGGCCCAGGAGGCCTGTGCGGCGTCGGGAGACAGGAGGGGGAGGCCGTCCAGCAGTACCTGAACGCGCGATCCCACGCCGTAGCTCCATCCGGAACCGCTGCGGATGTTGGCCTGACCGTCTTGGATGGTGACGCCGGGCGTTTGGATGAGGGCGTCCTCTATCTTGAGCAACGGTTTGTTTTTCAGGATGGAAGCGGGCAAGGCGTCGATGCTGGCGGTGGTGGTTTCCAGGCGCTGCGCGTAGCGGCTGGCACTGACCACGGTGGTCTGCAGGCGGACGGTGTCGGACAAGCTGCTTTTGCGCGTCGGGGATTGGTTGGACAGACGTTGCGCAGACAGGGACCCGCTCAACAGCAGGATGGAGCCGAGGAATCCCCAACGAAGGGAGGTCGGTGAATAGGGAAGGGAAGAAAAGGTCATAAACGTTTGCGCCAAGGAGTAAATTTGACGAAAGTTAAGGAATTGAAGATGAAAAGAGCATTGGTGACCGGCGCAACGTCGGGGATTGGCTGGGCTACGGCCTGGGCGTTGGCGGAGGCCGGTTGGGAGGTGATGGCTTGGGGTCGTCGGGAGGAGCGGCTGACGGGGCCGGAGGGGTTGGTGGCGCAGGCCCGCGGAGCGGGGCTGCGCGGAAGCATTGAGGCGCGGAGCGTTGACGTGCGCGACGGTGCGGCAGTGGTGGCGGCAGCCCAAGAATTTCTCGAACAAGGACCGGTCGACTTTTTGTTCAACAATGCCGGCCTGGCGCTCGGTCGCGAACCCTTGCACGAAGGAAATTTGGAGCAGTGGGAGGCCATGATCGACACCAACCTCAAGGGCCTCCTGTATGTATCGAAGGCCATCGGACAAGACATGGTGAAGCACCAAAAAGGGCACATCATCAACGTGGCGTCCATTGCGGGGAAGGAAGTCTACCCCAACGGGAACGTGTACTGCGCCACCAAAACGGCCGTAGACGCACTCACCCGCGCCATGCGCTTGGATTTGGGCAAGCACGGGGTGAAGGTGGCGCAAATTGCGCCCGGCATGGTGGAGACGGAGTTTTCTTTGGTGCGGTTCTCTGGGGACGAGGAAAAGGCGAAGGAGGTCTACAAAAACTTGAAACCCCTGTCGGCCAAAGACATCGCAAACACGGTGCTTTGGATGGTGGAGGCGCCGGAGCACGTGAATTTGGCGGACGTCTTGATTCTCCCCACCTCCCAATTAAACGCGGTTTCTTTGCGCTGACACCGTGTCTTTTTTTGGCGTTTAGTGCAAACGTTTGCCACGGCTAAAGAAACGGCTAATCAACGAGTTGGCTAAAATTCCCTGCGTTAAAAGCTTATATCCGTTTCGAACCGACTGTCGGCCCAAAAGGGCTGCAACTTGCGGCCATGGAAGATCGAGACGAACGCATTCGCATCGCAGTGGCTTTATCCTTGTGCAAAGGCATTGGGCCCGTACGTATGGTGCAGATTTACAAGGCTTTTGCGGATCATTGGGAGCGGCTGCCCTTTGTTCCTACCCATGAATTGGGGTTGCCAGCCAGAACAGAAATGGAGCTGAGTCGCACCGGGTGGAATGCCTTGTTGGACAAGGCAGAGACGTCCCTGCACAAGTCATTTTTGTCCGGCATCCGGGTGCATTGGGTAGAGGATCGGCTGTTTCCCGAACGACTTGGTCCGGATCGATTGCCGGACGGACCGCTGGTTTTGTACACCAAGGGTGATGCGGAAATTTTGCGCGCGCCCCGCACCTTGGGGGTAGTTGGCACCCGAAAGCCATCCAATTACGGCTTGGCGTGCACAGAAATTTGGGTGGCCGGCGTTGAGTTGTCTAATCCAGTGATTGTGAGCGGCTTGGCTTTTGGAATTGATGCGGAGGCGCATTCGTCCGCATTGCACCATTCGTTGAAGACCATCGCGGTACTGGCGCACGGTTTGCATGCGGTTTTTCCCGTGGCGCATCGGGAGATGGCCTCGGATGTCTTGGATCGGGGAGGGTGTTGGCTGTCTGAGTTACCGTACGGAATTGACCCGGAGCCGGGTACGTTTCCGCAACGCAATCGTTTGATTGCTGGAATGTCCGACGCAGTGGTCATTCCGGAAGCTGGGGCCAACAGCGGAACATTGATTACGGCGCGCATGGCGTTGGACTACAACAAACCCGTGTACGCGGTGCCGGGACGATTGGGGGATCCGCACAGCGAGGGGTGTTTGGCCTTGCTGGCCTCACACAAAGCGACCATTGCCTTCCGTCCGGGTCAGTTGTTGGAAGATTTGCAGTGGCAACTGGATCCGGATCGGGCCCGCGCGCCGGCCTTGGAGTGTATTGAATTGGTGAAAGCGGCCATAGAGGTGCTGCGAAGGCGACGAAAGCGCAAAGGGCCGGCGGTTTTTCGGCGCGACCAACTTTTTCCGTTGTGTCCGGACTGGAGTCGAAACCAAATTCTAACGGCCTTGGATGCGCTGGAGGCCAGCGGGCAAGTGCTGTACGATGTGGTCAGCGATACGTACAGCGCAAATGCAGTCGCACAAGATGCCTCTTCCGCTTATTCTTCAAAATCGTCTTCGGCGGGGGGGTCGTCGCTGGATTCTTCTTCCTCGTCGGAGGAATCGTCTTCCAGTTCGCTATCTACTGGTGCGGCAGAGGGGACGGTTTCCAGGTCGTCCAGGTAGCGATTCAGTTGGTTTTGGAGCTCGATGCTGATTTTGAAGAGGTACTTGGTGTCTTCGGTTTCCAGCGGTACAGCACGCACCAATTCTCCTTTAGCGTTGGTGTAGGTAACCATCACGCCGGGGTCAAACCCCTCCGGATATTTGTCGGTTAATAGGGCCAGAAGCTCTGGCGTGCTGTTGTTGTAGTCGATGATGATCCGACGCTTGTCCATGGATGAACGCCCTGTTTTTTTGTTGGAACTTATTGAATTAAACCGAGGAGAGTTTGAAATACTTGAATGCGGGTAATTGGGTTTGAAATGTAAGAATTACCAACCCAATATCCATGCAAAAATTAACGGAGCTACAATGGTGGCGTCTGATTCCACGATGAACTTCGGGGTGTCGGCGTCCAGTTTGCCCCAGGTGATTTTTTCGTTGGGGACCGCGCCGGAGTAGGATCCGTAGGAGGTGGTGGAGTCGGAGATTTGGCAGAAATAGCCCCAGAAGGGGATGTCGTCGATTTCCATGTCTTGGTAGAGCATGGGGACCACGCAAATGGGGAAGTCTCCGGCGATGCCGCCGCCAATTTGGAAGAATCCTACGCTGGGCGCGGAGGGGTTGTTTGGGTTGCGGCTGTTGTTGGTGTACCAACCGGCTAGCCAGGCCATGTATTCAATGCCGCTCTTCATGGTGGAGGCTTGCAGTTCTCCTTTGATGACGTAACTGGCGAAGATGTTGCCCATGGTGGAGTCTTCCCAACCCGGAACAACGATGGGGAGGTTGCGTTCGGCGGCGGCCAGCATCCAGCTGTTGTTGGGATCTACGGCGGGGTCGTATTCGGCTGCGAATTCGGGAAGTTGCACCATTTGGTACATGTATTCGTGGGGGAAGTAGCGCTGTCCGGAGGCTTCGGCACGGTTCCATATTTTTTGGATGTGCTTTTGGAGTTTGCGGAAGGCTTCTTCTTCGGGGATGCAGGTGTCTGTGACGCGGTTCAAGCCGCGGTCCAGCAACGCGCGTTCGTCTGCGGGGGTTAAGTCCCGGTAGTGGGGCACGCGTTCGTAGTGGCTGTGGGCAACGAGGTTCATCAGGTCTTCCTCCAGGTTGGCGCCGGTGCAGCTGATGATGTCCACTTTGCCTTGGCGGATCATTTCGGCAAGGGAGCGGCCCAATTCGGCCGTGCTCATGGCGCCGGCAAGGGTGATCATCATTTTACCGCCGGCTGTGAGGTGCGCTTCGTAGCCTTTGGCGGCGTCCACCAGGGCAGCGGCGTTGAAGTGCTTGTAGTGGGCTTCAACGAATTGGGAGATGGGGCCTTTCTGGGTTGCCATTAGGATGGGGGATGAATCGGGTTGAATCGGATGCAAAAATAAACGAAGAACAATATGCAGCGTTGGGGCTGTTTCCCTTAGTAACCAAGGATTTTGAGCATGCTTTTGTAGCTCTGTTCCTTAGCGAAGAGGCGGGTGAACCACTCGCCGTCGGCATCGCGGTCAATCACCACGTGCTTGGGTGCGGGGATGAGGCAATGCTGGATTCCGCCGTAGCCGGAGATGGATTCTTGGTAGGCGCCGGTGTTGAAAAAACCGATGTACAGCGGTTCTTCCTTGTCGAGTTTGGGAAGGAAGATGGCATTGGAATGCTGCTCGGAATTGTAGTAGTCGTCGGAATCGCAGGTGAGGCCGCCCAGCAGGACGCGCTCGTAGTTGGATTCCCATCGGTTGATGGCCATCATGACGAAGCGCTTGTTGATGGCCCAGGCGTCGGGCAGGGTGGTCATGAAGGACGAGTCAATCATGTACCACTTTTCGCGGTCGTTCTGCTTTTTCTCGCCCATGATGGAGTAGAAGGTGGCGCCGGACTCGCCCACGGTGAAGGAGCCGAATTCGGTAAAAATGTCTGGCTCCGTGATGCCTGCGGCGTTGCAGTTGGCCTTGATTTGCGCAATGATTTCCCCGGCCATGTAGTCGTAGTCGTACTCAAAATTGAGGGAGTTTTTGATGGGAAAACCGCCGCCGATGTTAAGCGCGCTGAGGGTTGGGCAGACTTTTTTCAGCTCAATGTAGAGGTTCACGCACTTCAGCAGCTCGTTCCAGTAGTACGCGGTGTCGTTGATGCCGGTGTTGATGAAAAAGTGAAGCATGTACAGTTCCACGTGGGCGTTGTCTGCCAGGTGGCGTTCGTAGTAGGACAACACTTCTTTGTAGCCCAGACCCAGACGGGAGGTGTAGAATTCAAATTTGGGCTCTTCCTCAGAGGCAATGCGGATGCCCACTTTTAGTTTAGGCGCGTTCGGCTCCAACTGCTCGGCCAACAGGGTAAGCTCTTCGCGGTTGTCCAAGACCGGGATGACGTTGATCCAACCGTCGTTGACCAGTCGGGCAATATTCTCCAGATACTGAGCCCGTTTGTAGCCGTTGCAAACCACGTAGTGATCCTTGCTGATCTTGCCTTCTTCGTGCAGCGTTTCGATGAGGTTGATGTCAAAAGCACTGGACGTTTCCAGGTGGATGTTATTCTTGAGGGCCTCTTCCAGAACAAAACTGAAGTGGCTGCTTTTGGTGCAGTAGCAAAAATGATAGCTTCCTTGGTAATCCACCTTGGCCATGGCCACGTTGAACATGCGCTTGGCGCGTTGGATGTTGGAAGTAATTTTGGGCAAGTAGGTCACCTTCAAAGGAGTCCCATACTGCTTGATGATTTCCATGAGGGGAATGTCGTGCCAGTGCAAGATTTCATTCTCAACGTAGAACTCTTCTTGCGGCCATTCGAAGGTCTGCTCAATCAGGTCGAGGTAGTGGTTTTTCATCGGAGTAACTTGGATGTGGGCACAAAGGTACATCGAAGTGAGTTGGATTGTTTTTGCTGCTAATTTATGTAATACCTTAAAAATGAATATAATACGATCTGTTTGTGAAAATTTAATGCGCTAAATGAACTTAGAATTTGCCCATTTAGTCTGTTTTATACCCCATTGGACTCGTTTTGTTGGGGGCAGTTGGGCTCTATCCGATTCGTCTTGGACCGCGGTAGGGAGGCAAAGAGAGTCAACTTAGCGACTACACGTACACGCATGGAGCTGGCTTCTTGCGGTGCAGCTGGTGTTGTTCCTCGTTGGTTGAATACAAAGGGTTTTTGGAACTTGGGGGTGTCGGCGTATGCGGTGGGTCTTGGTTGGAGGTTGACGTACGCGGATGGACGGGTCAAGAGGCGGCGTGCAGTTGGGTGGATTGGGGTGAAAAAAGCTTGATTTTCAGTTAACTCCGGCCGGCAAAAAAGGGGTACCTTTGCACCTTCTTAAAACACCCCCCCTATGGAGCAGGCTGGCTTGCGGAACATCGCGATCATTGCACACGTTGACCACGGCAAAACCACCTTGGTTGATAAGATTCTTCACTTTTGCCAATTGTTTCGTGAGAATCAGGCCACGGGCGAGTTGATTTTGGACAACAACGATTTGGAGCGTGAACGCGGGATTACCATTCTGTCGAAGAACGTGAGTGTTGTTTACAAAGGATATAAAATCAACATCATAGACACCCCCGGTCACGCCGATTTTGGCGGAGAAGTGGAGCGTGTATTGAACATGGCAGACGGCGTTTTGCTTTTGGTGGATGCCTTTGAAGGCCCCATGCCCCAGACCCGTTTTGTACTGCAAAAGGCCCTGCAATTGGGCTTGAAGCCGTTGGTAGTAGTCAACAAAGTAGACAAGCCCAACTGCGATCCAGAGAACGCACACGAATTGGTGTTTGACCTGATGTTCAACTTGGACGCTACGGAAGAGCAGCTGGATTTCCCCACCGTGTACGGTTCCGCGAAGAACAATTGGATGGGACCGGACTGGAAGGTTCAGGCACCGGACATTTCCTACTTGTTGGATCAGGTGTTGGAACACGTTCCCGCTCCCGAAGTGGCCGAAGGAAACTTGCAGATGTTGATTACCTCCTTGGATTTCAGCAACTACACCGGACGTATTGCCATCGGTCGGTTGCAGCGCGGCGTGGTGCGGGAGAATATGCCGGTTTGCCTGGTGAAGCGCGACGGCAGTATTGTGAAGAGCCGCATCAAGGAAGTTTTTGTGTTCGACGGTTTGGGCCGCACCAAGGTATCCCAAGTGATGGCCGGCGATTTGTGCGCCTTGAACGGCATCGAAGGATTTGAAATTGGCGACACGGTTGCGGATTTTGAAAACCCCGAAGGATTGCCCACCATTGACATTGACGAACCCACGATGTCGATGATCTTTACCATCAACGATTCTCCGTTCTACGGTCAGGAGGGTAAGTTAGTTACTTCCCGCCACCTCAAGGAGCGTTTGGAGCGTGAGTTGGAGCGCAATTTGGCGCTGCGCATTCTGGAAACGGACAAGGCCGACACCTTCAAGGTGTTTGGACGCGGCGTTTTGCACCTCTCGATCTTGATCGAAACCATGCGTCGGGAAGGGTTTGAATTGCAGATTGGCCAACCCCAGGTTATTTTCCGCGAGGTAGACGGCGTGCAGTGCGAGCCTATTGAGGAACTGTTGATTGACGTCCCAGAAACGGGTTCCGGGTCGGCCATTGAATTGGTGACCCAGCGCAAGGGCGAAATGATCAACATGGTGCCCAAGGGAGACCGCATGGTCCTGACGTTCAAGGTGCCTTCGCGCGGTTTGATCGGTTTGCGGAACAGCTTGTTGACGGCGACCGCCGGTGAGGCCATCATGAACCACCGCTTGGTAGGCTTTGAGCCGTACCGCGGCGAGATGCCCTCGCGCATCAACGGTTCGTTGATTTGCTCGGAGCCGGGCGAGTCTATTGCCTACTCTATTGACCGCCTGCAAGACCGCGGTTTCTTCTTCATCGATCCGGGCGAGAAAATCTACACCGGTCAGGTAATTGGCGAACACACGCGCGGCAACGATTTGGTCATCAACGTGACCAAGTCCAAGCAGTTGACGAACATGCGCGCTTCCGGTACGGACGATAAAATGCGCATTGCCCCGGCCAAGAAATTCAGCTTGGAAGAGGCCCTGGAATACATCCAAGGCGACGAGTACGTGGAGTTGACGCCCAAGAGCATCCGCTTGCGCAAGATTTACTTGAACGAGAACGACCGCAAGCGGTACGGAAGCAAGAATTGATCTTTGGATTCTGGAACAAAAAAGGCGCCCCGCGGGGCGCCTTTTTTTGTGCCGATTTTCCCGGAATGCCGACAGCCGTATTTATACGTTTGCAACCGGTTCGCGGCAAAAAGGCAATGCACTTTTGCTGCATGAAAAGAATCAATGCGCCTCCAGCCAGTTGGGTCCCGTGCCCACTTCCACCTCCAGCGGTACCGCCAGGGTGAATGCATTTTCCATAGCGTGCTTGATGAGCGGCAGCAGTCGATCCAATTCGTCGGTGAAGGCGTCGAAGACCAATTCGTCGTGCACCTGCAATACCATCTGGCTTCGGAATCCTTGTTCGGCCAATTCCCGGTGCAGGTTCACCATGGCCAATTTGACGATGTCCGCCGCCGTTCCTTGTATGGGTGCGTTGATGGCATTTCGCTCGGCATGGCCGCGCATCACTTGGTTTCGTGAGTCGATGTCTTTCAGGTAGCGGCGTCGGCCCAAAAGGGTTTCCACGTAGCCTTGGCTGCGTGCTTGCGCCACTTGGGTATCGATGTAGGACTTGATGCCCGGATAGGTTTGAAAGTACTGATCAATTAACTCTTTGGCTTCGGTGCGGCTCAACGCGGTTTGCTGGGAAAGCCCAAAGGCACTGACTCCGTAAATGATTCCAAAATTGACGGTCTTGGCGTTGGAGCGTTGCTCTTTGGTCACTTGGTCCAGCGGAACATTGAATACTTTGGAGGCGGTTGCGGCGTGAATGTCTACACCCGAACGGAAGGCGTCCAGCATGGCGGGATCCCCAGACAGGGCCGCAATGATCCGCAATTCAATTTGCGAGTAGTCCGCGGAAACCAGCGTTCTGTCCGGCCCGCCGGCCACGAACATGGCGCGAATTTTCCGGCCTCGTTCGGTGCGGATGGGGATGTTTTGCAGGTTGGGGTTGGTGGAACTGAGGCGTCCGGTGGCGGCCACTGCCTGATTGAAGGTGGTGTGGATGCGTTGGGTTTTTGGATTAATCAGCTGGGGAAGGGCGTCCACGTAGGTGCTTTTCAGCTTGCCTACTTGGCGCCATTCCAGCAACTTGTTCACGATGGGGTGGGTGTTGCGGAGGTCTTCCAAGATTTCCTCCCCCGTGGCGTACTGCCCGGTTTTGGTCTTTTTGATTTTTCCCTTGCCGATTTGGAGACGTTCGAAAAGCACTTCACCCAATTGCCGCGGCGAAGCCAAATTGAACTCCACGCCGGCCAATTGCAGTACTTCCCGTTCGAGTTGCGCCAACTCCTGACCCAACGTCTCGGAGTAATTTTTCAGTGCAGCGCGGTCCACGGCAATTCCGTGGTTTTCCATGGACGCCAAGACGGGAACCAAGGGGGTTTCGATGGTTCGAAACACCGATTCTACGCCGGTTTCTTGGAGCTTGGGTCTAAATTGTGCGGCCAGCTGCAGGGCCACGTCGGCATCTTCCGCGGCGTACTCGGTTTGCAGGTCCAACGAAACATCGCGCATGGTTTTTTGACGCGGTCCTTTGCTGCCAATGAGCGATTCAATGGAAATGGGTTGGTAGCCGAGGTAGGCCTCGGACAGAAAGTCCAAACCGTGCCGCTGATCCGGCTGGAGCAGATAGTGCGCAAGCAAGGTATCGAAAAGCGGTCCGCGCAATTGAATGCCGTACTGCAGGAGGATTTGCAGGTCAAATTTTAGGTTTTGTCCTACGACTTCAACGGTGGTACTGGAAAAGAACGGTTGAAAAAGCGCCAAACGTTCATGTGCAGCGGTTCGGTCGGCGGGAATGGGGATGTAGAATCCGGTGTGGGCTTCAAAACTGAAACTGAGGCCCACCAGTTCGGCCGAACGAACGTCCAACCCCGTGGTTTCGGTGTCGAAGCTGACGCTTGGTTGCAGCAGCAGTTTTTCCACCAACATTTTGCAGCCCACAGCGTCGTTAATGCACTGGTAAAAGTGTTCGGTGGTGGCTGCGGTTGCGAATAAGCTGGTGTGTGCCGGTTGCTCGTCAAACGCATCGGGGTCGTCAAAGAGCGAAGGTCCTGCCGCAGCGCGTTTTGCGGTGGTCGCCTTGGGTTCGGTAGCTGTGGCGTTGTTTGCGGAATTGGGTGCTGCGGGATAAGCGGATGCGCTGCGCTCGGGTGTGGCAGGCAACTCGCCAGTCGCCGCCCGGTGCGCTGCGCGAAGCAATCGGTCTGCGACGGTCCGGAATTCCAAGGACGCACACAGCTCGCGAAACGCGGCCTCATCGGCGGGTTCCATTTCCAAACGTTTGGGATCGAGTTCAATGGGTACGTCGATGATAATGCGCGCCAATTGTTTGGAGAGTCGGCCCATTTCGGCGTTTTCGGCAATTTTTTCGCCCAGTTTGCCCTTGATGGCGGACGCGTTTTCCAAAATGGCCTCCAAGCTGCCGTATTCCGCCAAAAGTTTGGCTGCTGTTTTCTCGCCAACACTGGGGATTCCGGGGATGTTGTCCACCGCGTCGCCCATGAGGCCCAGCATGTCCACTACCTGATCCACGTGTTGAATGCCCCAGCGCTCGCAAACCTCCGCCACGCCCCAAACCTCTGCGGGAGCTCCGCCGCGGCCCGGTCGGTACATTTTGATTTTCTCGGTAACGAGTTGACCAAAATCCTTGTCTGGAGTCATCATGAAGACTTCAAATCCGGCTTTCTCCGCTTTTTGCGCGAGCGTCCCAATGACGTCGTCGGCCTCGTAGCCCGGCACACCCAAATGCGGAATGTTTAATGTTTCCAGCATTTGGTGGATGATGGGGACTGCGGTTTTGATGCCTTCGGGGGTTTCGTCGCGGTGGGCTTTGTAGGCCGGGAAGGCCGATTCGCGGGCTTCCGATCCGCCAATGTCAAAAACCACCGCCAAGTGCGAAGGCCGCTCTTTTTCCAAGACGTCCATCAAGGCGAGGGCAAATCCATACACGGCCGAAGTGTCCAAGCCAGAGGAGGTCATCCGCGGATTCTTGGCAAAGGCAAAGTGGGCGCGAAAAATTAGTGCGTAGGCGTCGAGCAGGAAGAGGCGTTGGGCAGCCATTGGTACGGGATTTGCAACGAAAGTACGGCGGACTTGTCCTACCTTTGACCACCTCTATGAATCTTCAAAACGCCCCCCTGGTGGTCGTCCCCACCTACAACGAGCGCGAGAACATCGTGGCTATTGTGGAAGCCGTTATGGCGCTTCCGGACGCGTTTGAATTGCTCGTGGTGGACGACAGTTCACCGGACGGCACGGCGCTCTTGGTGCGTTCGTTGATGGAGCGTTTTCCGGAGCGCATTCATTTGGAAGAGCGCGCCGGAAAATCTGGTTTGGGCACGGCCTACATCCACGGATTTCGCTGGGCGCTCGCCAAGGGCTATCCCTTTATTTTTGAGATGGATGCGGACTTTTCGCACGATCCCAAAGACCTTCCTCGCTTGTTGGCCGCCTGCCGCGATCAAGGAGCGGACGTGGCCATCGGCAGCCGGTACGTTACGGGCGTCAACGTTGTAAACTGGCCCATGAGCCGGGTTTTGCTCAGTTTTTTTGCCAGTAAGTACGTTCAGTTCATCACGGGCATGAAGATTCACGACACCACTGCCGGGTTCAAGTGCTACCGTCGGGCCGTTTTGGAGTCCATGAATTTTTCCGCCATTCGCTTTGTGGGCTACGCCTTTCAGATTGAAATGAAGTTTCGCGCTTGGCGCAAAGGCTTCCGAATTGTGGAAGTCCCCGTGATTTTTACGGACCGTACTTTGGGCCAAAGCAAAATGAGCCGAGGCATCATTCGCGAGGCGGTTTTTGGCGTGATCGCGTTGAAAGTATCCAGCTGGTTTACCAAATCATGACAACACTCATCAAGAACGCCCGTCTCGTCAACGAGGGAAAGGTATTTGAAGGAGATTTATTGATGGAGGGCGATCGCATTGCCCGCATCGACAAAGAATTGTCCCCAACAGACAACCGCGTGAAGGTTTTGGACGTGGGCGGCAAGTGGGTGCTTCCGGGGATGATTGACACGCAGGTGCATTTCCGTGAGCCCGGCTTAACGCACAAGGGCACGATTTCGTCGGAGTCCGCCGCTGCCGTTTTGGGTGGAATCACCAGTTACGTGGAGCAGCCCAACACGGTGCCGCAAGCCGTGACCTTGGAAGAATTGGAGAAAAAATACCAACGGGCCTCGGAGGTATCTTGGGCCAATTACTCCTTCAACTTGGGCGCCACAAACGCCAATTTGGACGAGTTGAAAAAGGCCTCCAAGCGCACCATTGCGGGCATCAAGATTTTCATGGGTTCCTCAACCGGAAACATGTTGGTGGACGACCCCCAGGCTTTGGAACGCATCTTCAGCGAGGTGGACCACCAACTCATTGCCCACTGCGAGGACGAAGGCACGATTCGGGCCAACCTGGATCACTACTTGGCCGAAGTTGGAGAAGCCGGCTTGACTCCGGCCTACCATCCGTTGATTCGGTCGGAAGAGGCGTGCTGGAAGTCCAGCTCGGCCGCAGTGGCTTTGGCGCGGAAAGCCGGTGCTCGTTTTCACGTGTACCACCTTTCCACGGGCAAAGAATTGCAGTTGTTTGACAAGCATTTGCCGTTGGAGCAGAAGAAAATCACCGCAGAAGCCTGCATTCACCACTTGTGGTTCACGGATGCAGACTACGCAACCAAACAGAACTTCATCAAATGGAATCCCGCCGTTAAAACGGAAGCAGACCGCGCGGCCTTGCGTGCCGGATTGCTGGACGGTTCCATCGACGTGATCGCTACAGACCACGCACCCCATACTTTAGAGGAAAAGATGGCCACCTATTCCAAGGCTCCGTCCGGAGGACCTTTGGCGCAGCATGCGGTGGTAGCTGTTTTGGAGCTGGTGCGCAAAGGCGTGTTGCCTTTGGAACGAGCGGTGGAGCTCATGTGCCACCGTCCGGCAATTTTGTTTGGCGTGGAGGATCGGGGCTTCCTGCGCGAGGGTTATTTCGCGGACTTGGTGGTGGTGGACCCTTCCCAACCGTGGACGGTGAGCAAGAGCAACGTCGCCAGTTTGTGCGGTTGGTCTCCGTTTGAAGGCAGCACCTTTGCCGCGCGCATTGTGCACACCTTTGTCAACGGACAGCACGTTGTGGCGCAAGGAAAATTGAACAAAGAACCGGCCGGACAGCGCCTGTTGTTTCGTCGGGACTAATCGGATGGCACGCGCGCTCGGGGTTCTGGTTGTTTGTTTGCTGGGCTGCTTTGTGGCCTCCTGCGGCAAAGCGGAATCCACGGGTCCTAAAGTTTTGATCCCCGATTCCGTCTTGGTTCCCCTCTTGGTGGACCTGCACCTGTACGAGTCTGCGTTGCAAACGCGTGGTGGGTCTTTGGATCGACTTCCCACCCCGGGGTCGGCCTCATTTTTGGAAGACAAATACGGTTTTTCTCAAGCAATTGTTCGGCAAGAATTGAGCAATTTGTTGGTGCAGTCTGACCGTGGGGATACGGTCATGGCCCAGGTGGTGCGCCGCTTGCGTGCCCTGCAGACCTCATTGCCCGCACCGCAAACGCCAACCCTAGGAATCAACGACCGTTTGTCAGACGAGGCCGCTGCCAAATTGCCTACGGAACCCGTGCGGCCCAAGCTCCCCGAACGACGCGGCAGCGGCGCCGCAACCTCAATAGAGCGCCTGCAAAAGTTTGCCAAAGAAGCGAAAAAACAAAAGGATCCCGATGCTCCCGGAAATTGAGCGGGTGGCGGTGGCCCTTTTTTGGCACCAGTCCCAACACTGTGCCGTCTACCGGGAATACTTGCAAAGTTTGGGCTGGGACGCGCAACGGTGCGCCGCGGTTTCCACCGAAGCTGATTTGAAAACAGTTCCCTTTCTGCCGGTAGAAGCGTTTAAAACGCGCGAGGTACAAACAGGTTCTTTTGATCCGGTGCACGTCTTCACCAGCAGCGGCACCACGGGGCAAACCCCTTCGCGTCATCTGGTGGCTCATTTGGATGCGTACCGCACCCAAACCCGCCAGTGTTTTGAATGGAAGTACGGCCCGGTTGAGGACTACGCGTGGCTCTTTTTGCTCCCGGGCTACCTAGAGCGAACGGGTTCCTCCTTGGTGGACATGGCCAACTACTTCATGACCTGCAGTCCGCATCCGGAGAATGGATTTTTCTTAAACGACTACCTGTCCCTGCTCCAATCCTTGACGGCGTTGGAAAAACGCGGACAAAAGACGGTGGTCCTGGGCGTCACCTTTGCCTTGCTGGACTGGGCAGAGTGGATGCCGTTTCCACTGCAGTTAAAGAACACGCTCCTCATGGAGACGGGCGGCATGAAGGGTCGACGTGCGGAACCCACCCGAGCACAGGTGCACCACCAGCTCAAAGAGGCCTTTGGTGTTCCGGAAATACACTCGGAATACGGCATGACGGAGCTTTTTTCGCAAGCCTACGCGCAGCGGGACGGACTGTATTCGCCCCCGCCATCCCTGGTGGTTTGGCCGCGGGACCCTGAGGATCCCTTTGCCTTTGGGCCGTACCAACGAACGGCTGCTTTGAACGTCATCGACCTGGCCAATGTCCACTCCTGTGCGTTCTTGGCTTTGCAAGACCTGGGGCGCGTTTACGAAGACGGTGTTTTTGAAGTGGTTGGACGCTTTGACGCTGCCGAAATCCGCGGTTGCTCGTTGTTGGCGGGTTAATGGGGCCGCACCCAACTATTTGGCTTAATTTTCGCTTCACTATGGGCATGAATACACCACTTTTGGACACCAACCTCGTTCGGATTCCCCTGCGCCTGGTTCGCGCGGGCTTGCTGGGTGCTTGCGTTGCGGCAAGTTTCTCTGTTTCCGCTCAGCGCCTGCGCTCCACCACCGTGCTGGTCAACGGCCAGAAAGGCGTGGAATTCAACGACAGCACCGAAGTTTGGGCTCGGCAAACGGAAACCGGATACACCGTTCAAAGACGGGTTTGGATTCCGCGCAAAGCATTGGGAAAAGACTCCACCGTAGCGGCGGAAACCGAATTGCTCGGGCGCAATGCCCAGCCCATTGGTAAGGCATTGACCACCCTCAAACTGCACGACGTACGACCGTCTGAAGTGGCTGGTTTGCGCCGCCACTACCTCGCCTTGGTGCGCGGCACCATCAAATCCACCGCCTTTTACACCAATTCTTTTCCGGACCGCGTCTTGGTGGAATTGCTCAGCGAGAAGCGCACCGGGCCGTTTGGCACGGCACTGAAAAACTATTTGGAATCCTTTGGCTTTCAGAAAGTTTCTGCCTCAAAATTGCCGGAAGAGCTGAATGCCGCCGGTGATTTGGAGGTTTGGGTGTTGCGGCACGAGCACCAGACCACGCAAGAACCGGCACCTGCCCGGTTGGTGTTGGTGGTGCGCAGCGACGTGGCCTTGGCGGCCGTAGTGCATGCCGACGGCCCCCTGACTCTGCCCAAATTGAAAGAAACCCGAAATTTGTCCAGCGGCAGCTACCACTACTTTGCCAAGCCCTCCAAATCGTTTGCGGAAGGGTTGGAGCTGGCGGTTTATGGATTGTCTGAATTGGTGTCCGCGGACGAATAATTTCAATCAGCCGAACGTAACGAGGGCGTAGGTCTTTTTGCCGCGCTGCAGCAACAGGTACCGGTCGTTGAGGAGATCTGCTGCGGTAAATGCGGCGTCCAAATCTACTTTTCCTTTGTTCACGGCAATTCCGCCGCCCTGAAGCAGGGTGCGGGCTTCGCCCTTGGAGGCCGCGAAACGCGTGTGGGTGGCCAATAACTCAATTACGGGCAGCCCGTCGGACAAGGCGTTGCGGGAGGCGGTGAACTGCGGCACGTCCTTGAAAACGTCCAATAAAGTTGCCTCGTCCAAGCTGCGGAGGGCGTCCGCAGTGGCGTTGCCAAACAGGATTTCGGAGGCTTCTTGGGCCCGACGCAGGGCGTCGGTGCTGTGGACGCGGGCCGTGATTTCTTCCGCTAAGAATTTTTGGAGGGCCCGCTGGTGCGGAGCTTGGGCGTGCGCGGCTTCCAGGGCCTCAATTTCTTCGCGCGGAGCAGTGCTGAAAATGCGCACGTACTGGGCAACGTCGGAATCTGCGGCGTTCAGCCAAAACTGGTAAAACTGGTACGGCGAAGTGCGTTTGGGATCCAACCAAACGTTTCCGGATTCGGTTTTGCCAAACTTGGTGCCGTCGGCTTTTTTGATCAACGGCGTAGTCAACGCGTAGGCCTCGCCGCCGTCCATGCGTCGAATCAATTCCGTGCCGGTGGTGATGTTGCCCCACTGGTCAGACCCACCCATCTGCAGCTGCACGCCGTGGTGCTTCCACAGGTAGTAAAAGTCGTAGCCTTGAATGAGTTGGTAGCTGAATTCCGTGAAGCTGATGCCCGTTTCCTGGCGCGATTTCACGGAATCCTTGGCCAGCATGTAGTTGACGGTGATGTGCTTGCCCACGTCGCGAATGAAGTCCAAAAAGCCAAAGTCTTTGAACCATTCGTAGTTGTTGACGATCTGCGCTCCGTTGGGTCCGCCGAATTCCAGAAACTTTTCCAGTTGCGCGCGCTGACCGCTGAGGTTGTGCTGCAAGGTGTTGAAATCCAGCAGTTGACGCTCATCGGATTTGAACGACGGATCGCCCACCATCCCCGTGGCGCCGCCCACCAACGCCATGGGCTTGTGGCCGGCGCGTTGGAAGTGCACCAAGGTCATGACCTGCACCAAGTTGCCTACTCCCAGGGAGTCTGCGGTGGGATCAAAACCAATGTATCCTTTCTTGCCCGGCTGATCGAGCAACTTGTCCACGCCGGGCATGCTGTCGTGCAGCATGCCGCGCCACTTGAGTTCTTCCAAAAACGACATGCAGCAAAGGTACGTTTTGGGCGCGGGGCAGCGAATAATTTTACCCCAATCGGGCGGTGCGTGCCCTACTTTTGTTTCATGGAACACCGGGTTTTGGTTGTGACGGGCGCCTCTGGAACCGTGGGAGCCCATGCAGTTTCTGCCGCAGTGGCCTCCGGGCGCTGGAATCGGGTAGTGGGTTTGTACCGACGACCGGACAGTCTGCGCACCACGGAGCGCGCCTTGGAACCCTCGGTTTTTGCGGCGGTGGAATGGCGTTTGGTGGACCTCCTGGATCCCGTGGGCGTGGAAGCGGCTTTGGCCGACGGAACCCACCTCCTGCATGCGGCCGCGCGAGTTGGTTTTGCGCCTCAAGAATACCCAGCGATGCTCCGGGACAACCCCCGAACCGCAGAGTTGGTGTTCAACCAGGCCTTGCACCAAGGCATGCGGGGCGCGGTGCACATTTCCTCCATTTCCGTTTTGGCGGACAAGCCGGATCGGTCGATGTACGGGCACTCCAAGGCGGCCTCCGAGCAAGAGGTTTTTCGCAATTTTGCGGAAGGATTGCCGGTGACGGTGCTGCGTCCGGGGGTTATTTTGACCCCCCCGTTGTGGGAAGAGGGCAGCAGCCGTTTGGTGCGGGCCGCAGCGGCGGGATTGCCTTTTGCCTCGCCCGGGGCCACCGGTTGGGTGGACGCACGGGACGTAGCGGCGGCAGCCCTGGCGCTTCTGGAAGCATTAGACGCAGAGGGTGTTGAGTCCCCGGCAGCAGGCCAAGCCTACTTGGCGGTTGGGGCGAATCACACGTTTGCCCAGGTGTTTCAGGATTTAGCCCGAGCATTTGGCGGGCGTCCCCCAAAACGCATCGCGTCCGCTCGGTTGCTGGGTTTTGCCTGGCGCGCGGAGGCCGTAGTGGCCCGTTTGACCGGACGGTTGCCGCGGATCACGCGGGACAGCGTTCGCGCGGCGGTGGCCACGCAAACCTTCGACGGGAGCGCATTGGCCGCTTATTTGCCCAACGGAGCCTATACCTGTTGGGAACAGACCGTCGCCGGATTGCGTCGGGACCATCTTTAAGCCAGCCGTGCCGGACTTGTTAGCCACCCATGATTTGTTAAACCTACCTCCTGGGTTTGAATATCATGCTGATTTTCTGACCGTTGAAAACCATAATTCTCTTTTTTCAGCACTCGTCGACGCGGAATTTTGGCGCCAAGAGCCCATCCAAATGTTTGGAAAATGGGTCCTTCAACCGCGGCTTACTGCGTACGTTGGGGACTCAGAAGCGCGCTATTCCTACGCCGGCGCAGAGCAACGTATACGGCCCTGGACGCCTGAATTATTGAAGGTACGTGGGCAATTGGAACGCGAAGTTGCCAATCGTTTGGCGTTGTCCGGTGTGTCGTTCAACGGAGTTTTGTTGAATGCCTACCGCACCGGCGAAGACGGCATGGGTTGGCACCAAGACAACGAGCCGGAGCTGGGCAGGGAGCCGGTCATTGCCTCGCTCAGTTTGGGTGCGCCCCGACGGTTCTCCATTCGGGCCAAGACCGCTACTGCGCGCTGGGACCTGACCTTGGAGCCCGGGAGTCTGCTGCTGATGCACGGACGTTCGCAAGTTGATTTTCAGCATTCCGTTCCCAAAACCCGTTTGGCGGTTGCGCAGCGCATCAATTTGACGTTCCGCCAAATCAAGCCCAAAGGCCCTTTGCGCGCTTGATTTTGAGTGTATTGACAAAACACAAAAAATCTGCCGTACCTTAGGGAAATGTTTGTAGCCCCCCGTTTTCAACGCGCTACCGAGTTCACAACCGAACTTAAACGACGCGTCAACTTGTATTTTGAGTCGCGCCAAGAAGCCCCAACGGGAAACTGGCACCTGTTCAGCAAGGCGTTGATTTTGCTGTCTGGATTGGCTTTGTTGTACGTTCACCTGGTCTTTTTCACCCCAGCTTGGGGCTGGGCACTGCTGGAGTGTTTGGTTTTGGGATTGTTTACCGCTTCCATTGGTTTTAATGTAATGCACGACGGCGGTCACGGTTCGTTCAGCGACAAACCGTGGCTGAATGAATTGGCGGGCATGAGCTTAAACCTACTTGGGGCCAACATCACGATGTGGAAAACCAAGCACAATGCGGTACACCATACGTTCACGAACATCGACGGTGTGGACGACGACATCGCGGCTAAGCCATACCTGCGCATGAGCCCGGATCAGCACCGGTTCAAAATTCACCGCCTGCAGCATTACTATTTTTGGTTTTTGTATGCACTGTTGTACATCCAGTGGATTTCCTACACGGATTACCGAAAGTACTTTACCGGCAAAGTGGGCAATGTGCCCATCAAGCCCTTGACCACGTGGGAACACATTTCATTTTGGAGCTTTAAAATGCTTCATTTATTGGTTTTCGTTGTAATGCCTATTGTATTTGTAGGTTTTGTACCGTGGTTGGTTGGTTTTATGGTCTACGGTTCGTTTACGGGGATTTTACTTGCGGTGGTGTTTCAGTTGGCCCACGTGGTGGAAGAAACTTCCTTTTTGCAAGCTCCCCCTGCGCCAGACTCCTTGAATTTGGAGGATGAATTCATGGTGCACCAGCTGCGCACAACGGCCAACTTTGCAACGCGTTCCAAGCTGTTGGGCTGGTGGTTGGGCGGCTTGAACTATCAAGTGGAGCACCATTTGTTCCCCAACATCAGCCACGTTCATTATCCCGCCATCAGCGGTATTGTTAAACAGGTTTGTTTGGAATACAAAATGCCGTACCACGAGCACCGTTATTTTGTGGGTGCGTTGTGGAGCCACATGAGGCACCTGCGCACGTTGGGCATGGCTTGATTTTTTGATTGTTTGTTGTAAAAAGCAACGGGCGGCCTTGGCCGCCCGTTGCTTTTTACGGTTCTACTCGACCTCCGGAAACGTTAGTGGAGCAGGATTTTTTGTGCTTGACCGTCTTGACTTTGGAGGGTGTACATTCCACGCGCCCACGTTGAAACGTCCAGAACAAGGCGCGTACCTCCTTCTGCGGTGAATGCATAAACGGTTCGTCCGGCCAGGTCTGAGAAGGAAAGCCTTTGAAGCATTGATCCATTTGGGATTTCCAAGGTGAGCACCCCTTGGGCGGGATTTGGCGCGGCATGCCAAAGGCGGGCGGATTCTTCCAAACCAATGTTGCAGGCACTGGGGGCATGACAAAGCCGGGTGCGAATCCAAGGGGCGTTGAACGTTCTGCTGTTAGAGTAGCCGGTAAACCAGCGAGCACTCGTGGTGTTGTACATGAGTTTGTCTCCAACATGGCTGACCGTTTGGTCGTTTTTAATTCGAATGAGCTCGGCGCCGTTGTTGGTGAGCATGGTGATTACAACCCAATACGACCCGGAGGGATTGGCCGCACGCAAGTTGAATCCGGCAGCTGTATCGCCCAGCCACTTGTAGCCTGTGGCAATGTCCGCGGCGGTTATGGAATCGAAGGCGTAGTAGAGCATTAGGTTGTTGTCAAATCCAGTAGTATAACCACCCCACGCCGACGTGTCGTAAACGGCCAATTCAACGATTCCCCCAGTTGTTAAACTGGAGAGCCCAAGTTCAACCCCTTTGAGCCACTCCGTTTGGTTTGGTGTGTTGGGAAGTTCCAAACGCACCGCCATGGCCCCTCCGTCGCCCAGACTTTCGGTGCCCAGTGAATTGCTGAAAACGGCACCGTCCAGGGCCTGGGTTTGTTGCGTGAGGTAAATGTTTAGGGTGTCGGACAATTCCATTGTGGAGTCGCTGACGGCGCGGTACACCAATTGGTACTTACCCAAGCCGTGGGTAGCTGCGCTGGGAGTCAATGGATTTGAATAAGTGTTTAGGTCGTTGAAGGTGAGCGTATCACCAGGAGGCAAAAGGGCTGTAGTTGCGGAGGTTCGTGACCCTATGAATTGTCCGTTTGGAGCAAAGAGATCCACCTGGAGCTTGGTATTCGTTTGCGGTTGAACGCCAAAATTGAGTACGTTTGCGTCAAACGTGAGCGATTGTTCCCGGCCGGCGGCCATGTGAATGTACTTACCTACTGTGGAGTAAAGGAGGTCCGTGGGTGGGGCACCGTTGGCTTGTACGAAAAGCAAACGGTGGGGCTCTGGATTTACCAGCTGAAGGTCGTCCACCATCCAAAAGTAGTAGCGTCCGTCGAACCGAAGACGGAACATGGCTGAGTCATGCCCGCCTAAGTAATTGCTGCAGTTGATCAGAACAGGGTGGTTGCGGGCCGTACTTTGGTTGTTGCCAATGTGGGTGTTGATTTCCATACTGTACGGCCAGGATTGGCCGCCGTCGGTCGAAAAGTCTACCCAAGTAGCGGAGATGGCGGTGGACAGGTTAGCGGTTCCTTGCCGACGTCTGTAGTAGTTGACAAATTCAAGTTGAACGTTGGCTTGGCTGCTCAAATCAAACATGGGCGGCCCCAAAACACACCAATGCGGTGCTGCAGCGGGCCCGTTGCCGGCGTTATTGGAAATCCCGTTGTTGTCCAGGTAGTCGGAGTCAAAGATCACGAATCCGTTGTTCTTGGTGGGACTTTGGATGGCTTTCAGGGTTCCTTTGAATGCGCCGCGCGTGCCTACGTTGGTGTCCGGGGTAGTCAAAACACCGCGGTATTCAAAGCGCGCGTCTGGATCTGAAATTCCGTTTGCTGAACCGTTGTGGATCCAGTTGGACGGAATGCCGTTGGCGAAGTCGTAGCTCCACAAAATGGCTTCCGGGCGGGTTGTTCTGGCCTGTTTTGCCGGAATGGTCTCAGCGCCTTCAGCTACTCCTATTTGCTCACTGCCGGGGTGTTCCGTACGCTGCGCGTGGGCGGTAACCGCGGCCATCAATCCGGCAAAGAGTAGATACTTTTTCATTTACAAGCAATTAACCAAGTTCAAACGAATGTACCGAGAATTTGCGGCTGCGCGTTATCTTTGAGAAAATGCCTATTGACGGAAGATATATGCGAATAGTTGCAAAATGGGGCCTTCTGGCCGTTCTGGGTTTGGCGTTGACGGCGTCCAGCAATCCACAGCCAGCCGGTCTTTTGGGTATTGACATCAGCGCCCACCAAGGCGTCGTGCAGTTTGAAAAGTTGGAGGTTCAGGACAAGTT